>ERZ773165.51-NODE-51-length-95836-cov-10.115336_pt1 | contig 95836 bp, 78 predicted proteins | sample MGYA00581003_ERZ773165 | MGnify/ENA primary metagenome ERZ773165 (study PRJEB29015, sample SAMEA2737817) | human gut metagenome | biome: human gut; feature: human-associated habitat; material: faeces | place: China | collected 2012 ... | reverse complement strand
ATTCTATGTATTCAATTTTATCGATTGACGCAACTTGTTTTTTCAACATTACTTATAGGAGGCGTATTCCACCTTTTGATCGCCTAAAGGAGGAATATTCATGGATGATCCGGCTACAGCATGGACTTCAATGTCGAGATCAGATTGCCGTGAAAGAGGAAGTCTTCGCGGAATTCGTAGGTGCCATCCTTGTGGACAAGGACGTAGGCGGGGATGCCGTAGATCTTGAATTTATTGTGGGCGATTTCATCCCACTGCTCTTTGCTCAGGCGGTAATGCACGCCCTTGATGTCCCGGATCCTTTTCTGATACTCGGCGTACGGAGATGTCGTGTTGGCGATGTAGAGCCAGACAATCTCGTCGCTGTTCAGTTCTTTGGACTTGTAAGGCTCGATGGCGTTCATTGCCATCGCGCACGGGCCGCACCATGTGTTCCAGAAGTCCACGAGGACGATCTTCCCTTTGTATGGGGCGATGATTTCGTCAAACAGCTTGTCTCCCGGGCTCTCAGGAGTGTCCTTGAATCCGAATTTGTGGCTGTCGATCTTTCTGGCTTCCGCCAATTCGGAATACATGCTTCCCAGAATCGCTGCGGCCAAAGGATGGCAATTTGATGTGATTCCTTTTAGTTCCTCTTCCGTCATGCTTCCCGCCTTGATTCTTGGAATATACACCAGGTCGGCATCCTTAAGGTCGTAGAGTAGTTTCCCGCGGTCTCCAAGCACGGACTCCCAGTCTGAGTCTGAGTCATTCACGCCGTAGATGAGATATTCCGCATTGCCTCCTTCAAGCAGCCTTGGATCAGTCATGTCGAACAAAGAGTCGATTTCAGACAACAGAGCAGGAGGAAGATTGGTGAACTTGAACGGAATATCCCCGTCCTTGACCTTGTGGACAGTTCTGTAGTTTCTTTTTCTGAGATAGTAAGCATTCCCGAAAGCCATTACTGTCTCGTTCTTGATTTGGTACTCGTAATACTCTCTGACACTCAATGGAATATCTTTGGACTCCAAGTCGCTCATGATTTTGCGATATTTTTCCTTGATTTTCCTGACATATTCCTCATCGCTCGCTTTGTAGTCCGTCAGGTCGCTGTACCAGACGTCCATGCTTGGCGGATTGCGCAGTCTTTCGTTGTTCGCGTAGTTGTTGAACGCAGCATAATAGCCGTCGGCGTGGATTTTTGACACCGTCTGCAGTTTGTGATTCGGGAAATGTGTGTTCCTGACTCTCGCGGCATCGCTGAAAGGGTTCACATAGACATTGACGGTCTCTCCAGGAGTGAGCAGCAGAAGAGTCTCCACTTTAGTTGTGAAGGTGAACGCGCTCGAAGGTCCGCAGATGTCGAATGTGAATGTGGCGGTGTGGGTCAGGGTGTCAATTTCCTGTTCCATGTCCAAACGTTGCTGCAACAATCGATTCACGACCAGATTCACACTTTTGACAAGTCTCTCGCTTCCGGCGGGATAATGAAACACTACGGTCGTCTTTCCTGCTGTGAACTGTGGGTCGGGAAGTGGAGTGTTTCTGTCAGGGAAAGTCTTTAGTTCATCGGGCAACTCCTTGAACTGTCTAACGGTTTGCCTGCCTGTCAGATCTATTCCGAATAGTTTGAATCCATCTTTTGCTTCGGATTCAATGAAATCGATTGACTTTGTCCCCTTTGGTACCGGCGGAAACACAAGCGCGAATGAGTCCCTTCCATTCTCCGGCATGAAGTGCTTCTTCCCGGGAGTGAGGCAGCCGGAATAACCTTTCATCCGCAGTTTTTCCCCGTCCTTGGCAACGATGTAGGATGATGTGTCGATCCTGATCCAATATTTAGGACGAAACTTCGCGCTGAAATGAATTGTAGTGGAAGAGTCCGTCAACACTATGCGTCTTACGTCCAGGGTTCGCCCAGGACTGTATAGGTCAACGACAGGGTAGTCCAGTACAGTCGTGTCATTGGTTTTCGCATCGGTGGCGACACTTCTCCTGCCCGCGCCGCAGGACGCGAGTACAATGGCCAGAATGATGGTGGTGGCGATCACCACAAAGGAACGGTTATGATTCATGAATATTTATGTTGTTTCTTGGCAAGATTGTCTTGGACTATAAATATACGAGTTCTTCCTTGATAATGAAAGATGATGGTGACTAAAATTGTCTTTTTAGTCACCATCATCATATTCGGTTGCCACCTCAATCACTTGAGGGAGCATATTCATTAAAAGAATTCCTCAGTGTTCTTGTCGAGGTTGTCGGAGTGGTCTTCGGTGTTGGCGTTGAAGTCGTTCTTCGGGCCGAAGTTCCTGTGGCCGCCGTTCCTGCGGTCGTCGCCGTTCCTGCGGTCTCCACCACGGTCGTAGCCGCGGCGGTCATCGCCGTTTCTGCGGTCGAAGCCTCCGTTCCTGCGGTCACCGTTGCGACGGTCGTCTCCGCCATTCCTGCGGTCAAAGCCGTTCCTGCGGTCACCGCCACGGTCGTTGCCTCCGCGTGGACGACGCTCCTGCTCAACATAGCCTTCCGGCTTCGGAGTGAGTGCGCGCATCGAGAGTCTCATCTTGCCGGTCTTGGCGTCGATCTCAAGTAGTTTCACGTCAACTTCCTGACCAACTGTAAGGACATCCTCTACATTCTCTGTCTTGTTCCAAGCGATCTCTGACACGTGGAGAAGGCCTTCCTTGCCAGGGAGGATCTCGACAAAAGCTCCGAACTCAAGGATAGAGACAACCTTTCCATGGTAGGTCTGGCCGACCTCAGGAACGGCGCAGATGCTCTGGATCCAGTCGTAAGCTTTCTGCATGGCTTCAGCATCGTTTGTGGCGATGTCCACAACACCCTTGCCGTCAACCTCGTCGATGGAGATGACAGCTCCGGTCTCTGCCTGGATCTTCTGGATGGTCTCGCCACCCTTTCCGATGACAGCACCGATGAAGTCCTTGTCAATCTCGAAGGATTTGATTCTCGGAACGAACGGCTTGTAGTCCTCGCGAGGTTTGTCGATGCACTTCATCATCTCACCCATGATGTGCATTCTGCCTTCGTGGGCCTGCTGGAGAGCCTTCGCGAGAACCTCGTATGAAAGACCGTCAACCTTGATGTCCATCTGGGTCGCGGTGATACCGTCCTTGGTGCCGGCTACCTTGAAGTCCATGTCACCGAGGTGATCCTCGTCGCCGAGAATGTCGGTCAGGATGGCGTAGCGGCCGTTAGGATTCTTCTCGTCGGTGATGAGACCCATGGCAACACCGGCAACCGGCTTGCTGATCTGAACACCGGCGTCCATAAGGGCGAGGCAGCCGCCGCAGATCGAAGCCTGTGATGATGATCCGTTGGACTCAAGAATATCAGAAACCACGCGTACAGCGTAAGGGAACTCCGGAGCCTTAGGCATAACGGCCTTGAGAGCTCTGAATGCCAGGTTTCCGTGACCTACCTCACGACGGCCAACACCTCTCTGGGCCTTGGCCTCACCGGTGGCGAACGGAGGGAAGTTATAGTGGAGGACGAACTGCTGGGTCTCCTGCACGAGAACCTCGTCCATCTCCTTCATGTCCATCTTTGTTCCGAGGGTGACGGAGGCAAGGGCCTGGGTCTCACCACGGGTGAATATCGCTGAGCCGTGAGCGCAAGGCAGACAGTCAACCTCGCACCAGATAGGACGTACCTGGGTGGTCTGACGACCGTCCACACGAAGGCCCTCGTCGAGGACAAGATTCCTCAGAGCCTCTCTCTGTTCGTGACCGAAATAACGGTTGATCATCATCTTCTTTGCGGCCTGCTCTTCCTCGCTCAGACCAAGAGACTCGACGCACTCCTTCTTGATGGCCTCGAAACCGTCCTCTCTCTCGTGCTTAGGCCTTGCGGACTTGGCGAGAGCGTAGCACTTGTCGTAGGCGAAGTCGTGGATCTTCTTCCTGAGATCCTCGTCCTCCTCGTCGTGAGGATAGTCTCTCTTGACATCCTTGCCGAGCTCCTTGTTGAGCTCTTTCTGGATGCGGCAGTGCTTCTTGATCTCCTCGTGGGCGAACTTGATGGACTCAAGCATGACATCCTCGGAAACCTCCTTCATCTCACCTTCGACCATCATGATGTTCTCTTCCGTTGCGGCCACCATAAGCTCAAGGTCGGCTTTCTCGGTCTCGCTGAACGTAGGGTTGATCTTGAACTCTCCGTCGATCCTTGCGACACGTACCTCGGAGATAGGCCCGAGGAAAGGAAGGTCGCTGGCAGCCAGGGCGGCTGAAGCGGCGAGCCCTGCGAGTGCGTCAGGCTGGATGTCCTTCTCGGCTGAAATCAGCCAGATGTTGACGAACACGGCAAGGTGGAAATCCTCAGGGAACAGAGGCCTTAGAGCCCTGTCAACGAGGCGTGAAATCAAAATCTCGTAGTCGGAGGCCTTGCCCTCTCTCTTCATGAATCCGCCCGGAAAACGTCCAGCGGAATAGAATTTTTCCTTATAGTCCACCTGAAGTGGAAGGAAGTCTGTGTCTTCTGCAGCTTCTTTAGCGCAGGTCACTGTGGCCAGGAGCATCGTGCCTCCCATCTTGACCACTGCCGAACCGTCTGCCTGCTTGGCAACTTTGCCGGTTTCGATCTCGATCACCCGACCGTCGGATAATTCGATCTTCTTTGTGATGATGTTCATTTTACTGTTTTTACCGCGTGTCCTCAACAAAATATATCTGAAAACTTCAGCGTCTTTCTAATCCTAAACACCGCTTATGCCAACATAAGTGGTTGTCTTCGAGTTTGTTTGGAAGTTGTTATGATTCATCTGTACGATGCTTGCCGTCTCAAAAGAATATTTTGGCAAAACGACTTCCTAAATAAAAAAGGGACGGCTGCGTCATAAAGCGCGGCCAATCCCTTTTCTGTTCCTATCGTGAATTTATCGACGGAGACCGAGCTCCTTGACGATCTTTCTGTATCTCTCGATGTCGATCTTCTGGAGGTAGTCCAGAAGCTGACGCCTCTTACCAACGAGACGGAGAAGGGAACGACGGGTGACAACATCCTTCTTGTTCTTCTTCACATGCTCTGTGAGGTGATTGATACGGTAGGAAAATAAAGCAACTTGACTCTCTGGTGAGCCGGTGTCTGTATTAGACTTTCCGTACTTAGCGAAAATCTCTTGCTTCTTGTCGGCTTGTAAATACTCTGCCATTTTCGCAAAAAATTTTGTTGATGATTAATAACGTCTTCTTCCCCGCACCCTGCGGAAAAGCGTGCAAAGATAGGCATAATTTTCAGATAATCAAAATATTTTCTGAATATTCATGCTCGGCAAAGTCGGAAACGCATGTTCAATCCAAATCGTAGGAAGTATGTTTCACCGTTTCCGTCTGTTTGAACTTGCCTATTCGCCAGTAAACGGAAATGTAAATCTTTCTTCCGGTCCTCTGGATCCATGATTCTTGCAGGAAATCGTGGGAACTCAGAGTCGATTTGCGGTGCGAGCGGCTGTGCAGCGCGTCCTCGACACCGATGGTGCCTCCGAAGTGCGCTTTTTCCCAGTATCTGGAGATGGAGATATCCATGAGAGGTTCTGGCCTCAGGGATTTTGACTGGGCTGACAGCCCGGCCGGGAAAATGATAAGGCTTTGGGACAGGTAGGCGAATTTCATGTTCAAAGAGGAACTTTGTGTTAGACTGAACGTGCTTATGTTGTTGGTCTCGTTTCCTGAAACTTGATAATGCGCCCTATTGTAGCTGGCCTTGAAATTTATGTTGAATATCTCCACTGGCTTGAACGCTCCTGACAACGAGATGCTTAGAACCGAGTGTTCCCCGATGTTCTCGTAGGAGGTGGTTCTGACATTGTTGTCATTGACTTTGGAGACTATCTCAATTGAGTTCGGTGTGATGCTGTAGTCTGCATTCACTGATAGATAATCAATCCATTTAGCCTTGAAATTTCTGTCGATTGATCCGGAGAAACTATGATTGATTTCTCCTTTCAAGCCGGGGTTTCCGGTTTTTATGTTGTAAGGGTCTGATGTGTCCATGTAAGGATCCAATTGATCTTGACGAGGTCTTCTGCTGCGGCAGGTGTATGATGTCCAGGCGCGGTAAACGTTCAGGAATCTCCAGGAGAGGGATAGCTGTGGGATGAAGTTGGTCTCATCGTAGTCCAGTGATTTGGAGGTGAGTAGATTGACACCTCTGTTAGTAATCCTTTCGGCATTGAAGGCCGCGCTGTAACCCAACTTCTGTTTGAATAGGCTGCCAAGTAGTACGGCGTTCGTGTAGGCGACTCCCTGCGTGTAATTCATACCTCCTGTGTCACCGTTCCAATAGGCGGTCTTGTCATCATAGTCCCGGAACATGTAGCCGGATTCAAGCAACATTCCGATCTTGCGGTTTGGCCTGAGCCGTGCCGTGACCGCGACATTTTGCTGCCTGTTACTTTTTGAGGAATGATTTACACGGTCCTCTGTGACATCGCTGAAAGTGAGTGTCTCAATGAGGTCGCTGTCAGAATTTTTCAGCGTGTACTTGATTGTGATGTCATTGCCACGCTTCCATTCATAGTTGGCTTTGAATCCTGCATTGAGCCTGAATGGAGAGAAGGAAGTTCTTTCAGAAGATGACGAGGATGTTGTGCTTGATCCGGAGGACAAAGTCTCGGTGTGGGAGCGTGAGTGCGTTTTGCTGTCAGATGTGTTGGCGCTTATGCTCGCGCTGATGTTGACCTTGTCCCTTAGCACGGAACGGAACAGGTTCATGTTCAGATTGTGCCCCCTCGAGTCACTCCTCTCGTAATCAGAACCATCCATGACACTTGTCTTATGTCCGTCGGTGTCAAAGGATGTTCTGGAATATTCATTTGTAGTGGAGGGCTCGTTTGTGTAGTTGAATGAATATCTTAACCCTATCCCGACCAAAGGAGTGTTTATCACCGCGTCGGGTGTGGTGCTGTGGCTGTTGAAAGATGTTGAATGCTCCTTGATCTGTCCCGCGGCACCGTAAGGAAGCGGCTTGCTCAGCGAGATTACCACCATCGGGGAGGAGTTGTTGTACTCGGGGGAGTTCGGAAGTATGAGTTCGATTTTTGACATGTAGTCGGCTCTGATGAAACTCATCGGGTACTGCCGGCTCTTGTTGATCATGCCGTTATCCTTGTTGTCGATGAGGATCTTGTCCAGCGGCTCGTTTCTGAACTCAAGATTTCCATCCTTGACAGACATCTTCAGCCCGGGAACCTTCGACATGAAGGCAGACATGTTCATCCTTGCGGCGTCAGGATCTGCGGACACGTCATAGACGATCCTGTCCGACTCTCTTTTGATCAGAGTCTTGGCCGAGATCCCGGCGGCATCCAGTTCCTCATTGTCTTCCTTGAGGTGTATCTTCCCCAGATCCAGTTCTCCACCAGTGCAATGAATCTTCTTGACCCAGCTTCCGCATCCGAGAAATGAAACCAACACTTGATAGTCCCCGTCTTTGTGAATCTTGATCTCGAAATTTCCGTTACTGTCACTCGCGCAGGCTCCGACCAGTTTGTTGTCCGACCTGTAAATCCCCACATTCGCGAACTCCACAGTATTCTTCCCCTTGCCCTCAAACACACGTCCCCTTACCACTGTTTCCGCGGCCAAGGAAAAACATATTATAATGGATAGCAGAGAAATGGTCAGCCGTTTCATTTTTGAGGTCTCTTGGAGTCTTCTACAATCTTTGAATGGACAAGATCACAGAGCGATTGCACATTTGTCTCATTCTAATCAGCTGTGCAAACTTACATAAAAATCTGCGATTTTTACGCCCGTCCAATAAGAAAGGAACAGTTTTTTTTAGAGGAAATATAATATTTATATTCATAGTATAAAAATATTGCCAAATCTTTTTAGGAACATGAAAAAATAAGTTGCTTCAGATTAAGAGAAGATTTTCGAGGATAGATCTTTTTTTGAAGAAGGAGTGTGCCGGTGGCACATGACTGATGAGAAAAGAGATCTAGACCGAAAAGATTCCTTAAGATGATGCAGGTTATTTTTTGAATGTTACTTATTGCCAATAAAAAGATTCTGATAGGAAGAGCCCTCTTGGGGGAGGATAATTCAGTACAGCCGGTAGCCGCGCAGTGCCCTTTGCCTGGCGAGGTGGCCGGGGCAGAGGGACTCGAGGAGGGCGTGGAACCGCGGGCCGTGGTTGGGGTGGCGGAGGTGGCAGAGCTCGTGTAGGATGACATAGTCCCGCAGCTCGTCCGGGAGACGCACGAGGTTGAGGTTAAGGTTGATGTTGCCTTTGCGTGAGCAGCTTCCCCAGTTCGAGGAGTTGTGCTTGATGCGGACGGAATTATATTCAAATGAATATCTTGCCGCGAGTTCATGAAGACGTGCGGGAAGAACCTCTTTCGCCGTTTTCCGCAATGCCTCTATTTCTTCCGGAGTGGGAATATGCTCGGATCCGATTCGCTCGCGCTGCCGCTCCTGGACTTTCAGTACCCAATCCTTCTTGGCAAGGAAGAACTCCAGTCCGGCCTTGTACGGAACGAAGTAAGGAATGGTAACGGTAACGCCCCTGCGGGGATTCACGCGAAGTGTCACCCTGCGGGAGCGTACATTTTTCCGGATTGTAACGCTACCGGTGTCCGGATCGTCAAAGATTTTCTCCATTATCGATGTCATCAGCACCTGGAATCACGTCACAGTTGCCCTGCACGGATTTCAGGCTGATCTTTGACAAATATCTGACAGCCAGGAACAAAACAGCGGCGCTTACAATGAATATGATCACATAGATCCCAGTCGGGATTATGTCCATAAGACTCGCGTCGGCTCCCAAATCCTTGAACGCCGGAAGCTTGGAGGACAGCACGGAGACCGTGTTGTTGACACAGTGCATCAGCATCGTGAGCTTCAGCGAGCCGGTCTTGTAATAGACATAGCCGAAGAAGCTTCCGAGGATGAACGCGGAGATTCCCTGCCAGAGGTTGCCGTGGATTGTGGCGAAAAAGATCGCCGAGATCGCTATCGCCAGAGCCGGATTCATTCCCCTCCTGCTGCCGTCCTCGCCCGGTTCGCCCTTTCGGGAATAGTTCAGAAGGCCCCTCAGCACGATGCCCCTGCACATCCATTCCTCGAGCACAGGAGCGAAAACGCACATGCTCAGCAGGCTGACCCAAAGCGGCCCGTCGAGCAACTGCTCCATGGTCTTGACCAAGGTTTCGTCCATGTCCGGCATCAACGCCATCAGAGGCTCAAGCATCAGGGCCAGGGCTATTGTGCCGAAAGCCATAAGGATGGCCGTGAGCGCTCCTCCCCAGGGACCGGAATGATTGCTGTCCAACGCGTAGCCTCTGTCGAATGTCGAGTTCCGCATACTCCTGAGCCTCACGTACATCAGCACTGGAATGAACTGCACCGGATAGACGATCAGCATGCTGTAGTACAGCGGAAATCCCGGCAGGAATATCATCAGTCCGATGTTGATCAGGCTGCCGAGTATCATTCCGGCCAGAAACCAGCCCAGAACAGCGAAAACACCGGCCACGCCTGGGGTGTACCAGGCGCAGCCGGAGAAAAGGTCGTAGTTCTTCTCGACCTTGCGTGGTCTGAGAAAAGACATTACTTCTTCCAGAGAGGTGTCGGATAAACCCCCTTGTCAACGAGCTCCTGGAACTTGGCCACAACGCCCGGGCGGTCTTCCTTGTAGGTCACTCCGAACCAGTGAGAGTCAGTCGAGAGGACCTCGCACTTGTAGCCGCGCTCCTTCATCAGGATGTCAACGGCGTAAGGGATGTAATATTCCTTCTTCAATTCATTGATGTTCTGCTCCAGGAAGCTGGTGAACACTTCCTCGCTGAGCTGGAAGTAGTCAGGAGTGAAGCCCCACATATTCATTGAGCAAAGCGCCTTGCCGTCGAGTTCGACATGGGTTTCTCCGTTGACGGAGTTGTCGCCATAGACCTTTCCGTCAGCCTCTTTGCCTATGTTCAGGTGTTCGGCGATGCCGGTGAGGTGGAGATCCTTGTCGTAGTAGCAGATCCCTCTGGAGACCTTGCCATATTCAGAAAGGGTGTTGTCAAGCTCGAAGCCGACGATGCTGCATGTTCCGGTGGCGCCTTCGTGAGCCCTGAGCCAGTCGCCGAGAATCCTGAAGGACTCCTTTCCGTAGTAGTCGTCACCGTTGATGACGGCGAACGGCTCGTGGATGACATCCTTTGCCATCAGCACGGCGTGGGCTGTTCCCCAAGGCTTCTGCCTCTCCGGGTTGAGGGTGAACCGGGAAGGGATCTTGTTCAGCTCCTGGATCACGAAATCAAACTCAAGAGGAGTTCCGTCTGGACAGGTGATGCCGCTGTACTTCTCTTTTACGGTCTGTTCGAACTGCTCGCGGAAGTATTCCCTGACGATGTAAACGACCTTGCCGAATCCGGCATTGACCGCGTCGTAGATTGAATAGTCGATGATGGTCTCGCCGTTAGGACCGAGGCCGTCCATTTGCTTCAGGCCGCCGTAACGGCTGCCCATGCCTGCTGCAAGTACAAGAAGTGTAGGTTTCATATTTTTTGAATATTAATGATTTCAAACCGGCCTTGGAAAGTTCCAAGGAAACTTGGACTCTTTTCTCATCAGTCATGTGCCACCGGCACACTCCTTCTTCGAAAATAGATCTATCCTCGAAAATATTCTCTTAATCTGAGGCAACTTATTTTTTTTCATGTCACTTAATTTTACAAAATTAACTATTTTTGTACAAATATTGTTCTAAAGCAGTGGGAAAGTTCAAGGACATCTGGAATCGGAATTTGGATGGCAAGAACGCTGAAAGGCGCTCCTTTGTCCGCTATGCCATCTGCGTGACTGTTTTTTTCGTCATCATGGTGGGCTTTGTCAACCAGAACAACATTGTCCGTTGGATCAAGGCTGGTTTTGAGATCCGCAGTCAGGAAAGGCTGATTGAGAGGTACAGCGCCGAGATCAAGGACATGGACCGTCAGATCCACGGTCTGACCCACAGTAAAGACACTTTGGAACAGTTCGCCCGCGAGAACTTCGGGTTTGCGGAACCCGGCGATGATGTGTACGTCATAGAAAAATAATCTTACATGAATATGGACTTTCATTCTCTTCTGGCAGTGTCCCCGATCGATGGTCGCTATGCTGCCAAAACCGCATCGTTGAGACAGTATTTCAGCGAGTTCGCCTTGATTCGCAACCGTGTACGCGTGGAGGTGGAATATTTCATCGCCCTGTGCGAAATTCCTCTGCCCCAGCTCTCTGACTTCGGCGAAGGCACGGGGTTGACCCGCGATGAACTCTTCGCCCGTCTGCGTATGCTTTATCAAGCGATGACTCCGGAAGACGCCCGGAAGGTGAAGGACATCGAGAAGATCACCAACCATGATGTCAAAGCCGTTGAATACTTCATCAAGGAGAATTTCAAGGCTCTTGGAATATCCCGCTGGCAGGAGTTCGTCCACTTCGGGCTGACCTCTCAGGACATCAACAACACGTCCCAGCCGCTGATGCTCAAGGAGGCTCTTGAGAATGAATATATTCCCGCTCTGAAAGAGGTGATCTCCATTCTGGCTGCCGATGTTGAGGCTTGGAAGGATGTCCCGATGCTCGCCAGGACGCATGGTCAGCCGGCCACTCCGACAAGGCTCGGCAAGGAGTTCCAGGTGTTCGTCGCCCGTCTTGAGGAGCAGCTGAGGCAGTTCTCTCTCCTTACCTGGCCTGCCAAGTTCGGAGGGGCTACCGGCAACATGAACGCCCACAAGGTTGCCTTCCCGGACATCGACTGGCCTTCGTTCGCCGAGGGTTTCGTGGCCTCTCTGGGACTCAAGAGATCCTTCCCGACCACCCAGATCGACCACTACGACAATCTTGCCGCGATTTTCGATTGTCTGCGCCGCATCAACACGATTCTGATTGATCTATGCCGCGACATCTGGACTTACATTTCCATGGAATATTTCCATCAGCAGGTCGCCAAGAACGAGGTCGGCTCCTCGGCCATGCCTCACAAGGTCAATCCGATAGATTTCGAGAACGCCGAAGGTAACCTTGGAATGGCCAACGCCGTGCTGACTTTCCTTTCGATGAAGCTCCCGATCTCCAGACTGCAAAGGGATCTGACCGACTCCACCGTGCAGCGTAACATCGGTGTCCCTGTGGCTCACGGAATGATTGCTCTCGCCTCGTTGAAGAAAGGCCTCGGCAAGCTGATTCTGAACCGTCCGGCCATCGATGCCGAACTGCACCGTAACTGGGCCGTGGTCGCCGAGGCCATCCAGACAATCCTCCGCCGCGAGAACTACCCGAATCCGTACGAGACCCTCAAGAATCTCACCCGCACCGGCGCCGCCATTGACGAGAAAACCATCGAGGACTTCATCAGCACCCTCGATGTCGCCGACTCCGTCAAGGAAGAGCTCCGCTCCATCACTCCGTGGAACTACACCGGCTTCTGATAGATCGATCGGTCACCGAACCTGTCGGAGTGACCGGTAACAATGCTTTTAGAGTATCAGCAGAATCGCGAAGACGTAGAGCATGAACCCCTGGAAACGGAGGCGGGTTTTGGTGCTGTGGTGCAGCATCTCCTCGGTCGGGTCGTCACCGGTCATCTCCAGCAGAGTCCCGTCCGATGGGATGCGGCTGTGTGAATATTTCCGGATGAGTTGGCCGTCGTTGAACCATGTGGCTCCACCGTTCGAGCGGTTGAGGGTGACGAGCGTTTTTTTGTCAGCGAAATATGTCGAGCCGGCCAGCCGTGAATGCACCTCAGGTACGATCACAGTCAACTTGTCGAATTGTTCCTTTGTGGAGGAGACCAGCAAAAGGGGAGTGAAGCCGGCGGCTTTAGCCCCGTCAAGAGCATTGGCTATCCTTGTCCAGAAAGCGCCGTTGGCCTTGGACGGATCATAGACCGAAACCGCAAGCACGTTGCCGTAGATGGCTTTTTCATCCTGATAGTTTCCCGATGAATCCGTGAACGAGAGCGCCGGCCTGTTGTCCTCGATTTCCGTTCCGTTGATCAGTATGGTCTCCGTGCGGACAAATGTCCAGGTCGAATCCGGAAGGTTATCCAGATCAAATGCCCCCTCCTGACCGTTTTTCTCGTAAATGATCGTGGATTTGTAGTTGCCGGAGGCATCCTCATAATCGTCACCGGCGGAAGCCAGCAGTTCACTTCCCGGGGTGAACTCGGTGTAATCCACAAGCGGGATTGTTGTCAATGAATAGACGGCGAAGAGAATTATTGAGGCCGACACGATGCCGAAAGAGACATATTTCCGCTTCCTGTTTTTGCCGAAATGCTTGAACGGTAGGAATGCTGTCATCGCCAAAGCCAACAGAACCAGATTCTTAAGGAATGTCTGGAAGTTGGTCAGGTGGATCACCTCTCCGAAGCAGCCGCAGTCAGTCAGGCTTACCGGATTGAATATGGCCAGAAACAACGTCAGCACCGTGAAGAAGGCAATCATCGCGGTGGTTATGATGGCGACCAGTTTCCTCCACACGCCACTGATCATCGCCGCACCGAGGATGGCTTCCGCGAGCGCGAGAACCACGGCGGTCGCCTTTGCGGTTGGCAGCAGGAACGTTACATGGAAGAATCTGAAATACCCTTCCATCACAAGACCCGCCCCTACCGGATCAAGCAGTTTGAATATCCCCGCGAGCAGGAACACCACACCAATCAAAAAAGCGCACAGCCTTCTCAGCCTGAAGAGGAAAACGTTGTTCATTTTGCTTCGATATGTTCGTCAATAACTTTCTTCACCTTTGCGAATATCCCGTCCGGCGGCAGCATCTCCCCGAACTCGTCCGAGCAGTCTATCCTGATGAAATCCGGATCAAGGTCCGCTTGCTGCCGGTAGATAGCCCGAACCTGCTTCTGGAACTCGATGTCGGCCTCGTGGATGTCTTGTGAGCCATGGAGATATTCCCTGTCGCTGCCGGTTCTTGCCGACTCCAACCTGCTCTCGACAAATGTGATGGGAACGTCCAGGAATATATTCAGGTCCGGCTTCGGCAGGCCGAAGTCGCCATATTCAGTGTCCATTATCCACTTGCGCAGGTTTTCTTTTTCTGTCGGATCGTGGAGCTTGGCGCATTGGTAGGCGATGTTTGAATATACGTACCTGTCCAGCAGCACCGAGCCGCCTTCCGCCAGCGTCTTCTTCATCTGAGGGGCGGCTCCGTGCCTGTCCTCGGCGAACAGCAGGGCGACCAGTTGAGGGTGAACGGCTTCGTTGCTTCCGAAATCCCCGCGCAGAAACCGGCTGATCAGATCGCCATAGACCGGCGCGTCGTATCTTGGAAAGTGAATGTATTCCAATTCCGGGCATATCTTTTCGAGATACGCCTTCAACTTCTTGACTTGCGTGGATTTCCCAGCTCCGTCCAAACCTTCCAGAACGACCAGCATAACGATTGATTTTTCTGATGGAGGTCTTGAGCAATGCTCAAAACTTATTTCAAATCACAAAGATATTCAATTTTTGTCTATTTTTGTTCAAATTAATGTCATTATGGGAAACAAAGCGGACAGAAATATTCAGGTGATGGGTATTGTCAACCTCACTGACGACTCTTTTTTCGCCGGTAGCCGCAACCTACGCGCGGACGGAACCTTCGACGAGGAACTTTTCCGAGGCAGAATTGTGAATATGCTTGAGTCAGGCTCCGACATTCTCGATCTGGGTGCCTGCTCGACCCGTCCTGGTTCGGAGTCGATTTGCGAGGAAGATGAATGGAGGAGGCTGGAGCCGGCATTGAATATCCTTGCTTCGGAGCATGCCGGGGTAAAGATTTCAATCGACACTTTCAGACCTGCGGTTGTCAGTCGTGCGTTTGACATCATCGGCCCGTTCATCGTGAACGATGTCAGCGGCGGAAGTGAGGAGATGTGGTCGCTGCTTGGCCGGCTTCATCTGCCGTACATAGCGATGCACACTCGGGGGACGCCTAAGAATATGCAGAACCTCACGGACTATGATAATGTCACCGAGGCTGTCCGTGAGTTCTTCGTCGGGATCGCCGCAGAGGCGGACAGGCACGGTGTGGAGGATTGGATTCTGGATCCCGGTTTCGGTTTCGCCAAGACCGTGGAGCAGAACTGGCAACTCCTTCGCGAGATGTCTGTGCTTCAGGAGTTCGGCAAGGAGATTCTCGTGGGCCTTTCCCGCAAGAGCTTTCTGTTCAGGCCTTTGGGCATAACCCCGGCCGAAGCCTTGCCCTCCACCCAGGTCGCCGACTTCATCGCGTTGCAGAACGGTGCCGACATCCTCCGCGTCCATGATGTCGCCGAGGCCGTCCGCACCATCAAACTCTACCGTTTGTTTAATGGAGTCAATAATTGATATGACCTGCTTCGGCCTAAATGCGCATGAGTGGAAAATGGATCGGAAACACACTTCTGATGTGCCAATCGAGGCTAAGGTATGTGGAGGAGAACAATGTCAGCCAATGGCCAACGTCTCCCTTCCATAACTTGACCTCAATGTTTCTACGATAAGTGTTCTTGCGGTCGTTCCCCAGCCTGGTCTTAAAGTCTCTGTCGTGGCGGATGCTCATGCACGGCACTGTAATTGACGGAAACGGCAATCTGGCATATATGCACTTGCAGCACACTTTGCTGTTCCCCGCACAATGTGGGAAACCATTCTTGGGAACAACCATCCTGACCGTATGGCCATTAGGCAGCCGTGACCGTTCCCGCCAACTGCAAAAAATATAGGCAAACCACTCATGCTTTCAAGAGCCTGAATTGGAACAACACTCACCATCTCTGGGACATCGGTCCGCACCTATAAACCGTTCTTGCAGACAGGCAATAATTTGGCGTTCTGAGCATGAATGTTTTTGCATACTTAAGAGTCTGCTAATCCTACATAACTTTCTGTCGGCAGCCGCGAATATGGATGTACAGGTCTCTGGCTAACTGGCCGTAGGCATTTCTGGCAGGAGATCGCAATTTCCAATCGAGTAGGAGGAAAACGAAGTAGTTTTCTTCCTACTTTCGTTTTCCGACCTCTCACACCACTGTACATGCGGTTCCGCATACGGCGGTTCCTATTTTGGGTGCCATTCGAGATACGACCCCATTAAAGTAGCATACCCCGCCCTACATAGATGTTCGTTTGTTATGGCTCTATGCCGTATGTAGCTGTCAGCTATGCGCCAATAGCCTTTGCGAGTATTACCCCATTCATATGCCTGGGATTTATTAATACCGCATCTAATGAGGTTTGCCACTTTTATCTTGACTTTCTTCCAGGCTTTCCATATACACATGCGTATTCTACGTCTTAACCATTCGTCTGTTTCAAGCAGAAGACGCTTCATATTGGCAAGGTGATAATAGCCGACCCACCCTCGTATGTATTCTTTCAGCTTCTGTTTTCTCTTGGCATATCCCCATCCGTTGCTGCGACTTGTTCTTTTAGCTTTGACTTCATCTTGGCTTTGGACTTGGGATGCACCGCGAGTTGGCCTTTGCCTTTCAGCACATAAAAGGAGTAGCCGAGGTATCTCACTCCTCGCACATACGACACTACGGTCTTTTCCTTGTTGACTTTGAGATATAGAGTTCCCTCTATAAATCGGGTTATTAGGGACTTGCACCCGTTAGACAATGCTCATGCCGAGCATACTAAAAGAGGCCGGCCCTTCTAAACAAGGTCGGCCTCCTGACTACTTATCTGATATTTTTTGACTAATTAGAAAGAGAATCATGGTTATCCTTTTAGAGAGTTTTTATCAACGACCTGACATTTACCACATGAATACATACGTGCCAATCTATGGACGCGATAAGGATATAAACTACATAGACTTAGATCTATCACTTTACGTTTACCGATGTTGGTTGTGACTTCCATGCTAAGTATACTATCACGCGTATGAACAAGAACTATCTTTTTTATGTCCATCCATTCAACACAAAATTCTCCCGTCTCATCATTGCAGTAAATACCGGACTGATCAATTCTCATACTCCAATCTGGAAGTGCCAATATTCTTTGTAAATCTCGGATGAAAATTATAGTGATAATGACTACTGCTATAAATAGCAGAATAATCCAGACGATGTCATCAGATAAATGATTTTTACTATAATCTCGAATCAGTATATATATGCAAGAAAAAACAAATAAGTAGCAAAAGATAAGATAAGATACCGTAGCTTTTATCTTGTCCCTTTTCGACAAATCTATTGGCTTGCATTTTGATTTCATAGCACTTTATTCTTTACTACCTGTCAATTTCTGCATAAGGCTTGTGGTTCCCATTTGAACGGTATTATTGACGGCATTATTGGCTGCATTATAACTAAAATCAGCAACAAACACATCTGTCTGATACAAATTGTTGGTCCTGGCCACTGTCTCCTTATGTATCTCGGCCCTTGCTGCCGTCCCGCTCGTGCCCCTTCCGGATAATATCCTCTCTTTCTTGACCTCCTTTTCGACTGTCTCAACATATTTAGAAGGACTCAAATTATTTATGGTCTTTTCACGAGCATTCCAGAGTTTTGAAGAAGCTTTTTGCATTACGCCTCCTGTGACCGCTCCGACCGCCGCGTCGGTGGCGACCTCCCTGGCATCCACGCTGCCGCTCTCGACAAGCTGGCCGACGGTGCTTGACGCGGTGCTCGTGGCGGCGCCGACGGCCGCACTGACCGCGATTTTTCCTGCCAAGGTGGTTCCCATGGACATTCCAAAGGTCAGGCCGGCGATGCCGCCATCAACAGCCCCTCGCGCGACCGCACCAAGCACCTCCCTTCCGGACTCGCCGGACAGAAGGGCGATGCCTCCGTTTATCGCGGCACCTACCACGGCACCGACAACCACCCGGCCGATGACCTGCCCGTCCTTGTCCGCGTAAACGGCCGGATTGCCGCCGCAGTAGGCATAAGGGGACAGGTGACGGTAGCCCTCCGCCATCGGGTCCACGGAGAGGAAGCGTCCGAGGGCGGGGTCGTACATGCGGGCGCTGAAGTCGTAGAGGCCGAGGGAGTTGGATGTGTACAGCTCGTTGCCGAGGAAGCGGTACGGCTGCGAGGCGCCGGGCCTCGCCAGCTCCATGCCGCCGGTCTCGCCGCCGATCTCGAGCGAGCCGCCTCCGACGGACACGCCTCCTTCCACGGGATGCGCCCCGGCGTTGCCGGACATCCCGCCGCCGGCGAAGGCCATGCCGTACGGGTAGTAGTGGTTCACCTGCACGACCTTGCCGTCCGGCCTGGCGACGACCCTGACGCTGCCGAGATGGTCGCGCAGGAAGAACAGGTACTCCGGGCTGGAGCCGTCCATGGCGATCAGGCCCCCGTCGAACAGGATGTACTTCAGGGTGTCGTCCGCGCACACCAGATTGCCGCGGTACTCGGTCCGGGACAGGTACCTGTCCTTCTCGAGGACCGTCCTTCCCCGCTTTGTGCCGTCCGGGAGATAGGTGAACGTCTCCGTCCCGCCGGCGTGTATCATCCTGGCGGGCTGGTTCTGCCTGTTGTAGGAGATGAGGGAGACCTTCCTGTTCAGGTCGGACGTCAAGTTGCCGTTCCTGTCGTAGGTGTACTCCACGGCCTCTGACACCCCGTCGCGGAAGTCCGCCGAGCCCGTCACCGATGGAGCCAGGGCGGAGTCCGACACGGACGCGAGCATGTTGCCGTCGTATGTCATTGACAGATTGTCCACGATGCCCTTGAGCGAGGAGGTCATGTCGCCCTCGCGGGACAAAGATAGCAAATTTTCAATATTGTACTGACTGTAAATTGCGCCGGAACATCTTCCACACTTGGGAAACCTTCTTGTTGACAGACAATAATTTGACGTTCTAGGTGTGAATGCTTTTGCATACTTAAGAGTCCGCAACCCCATCGCAACTCGTTCTGCTGGCATCTTCCTGTCCCAGATGTGATAAACTCCACACACTTGGAAAACATTCTTACTGGCGGCGAGGAGTGTCTCCGTGCTGGTTGGCCATAGGCGTTTCAGATATGCGTGTTAGCATCAATAAAACAATAAAAGAGGCCGGCCTTTTTGCATCAAAACCGGCCTTTCAACTTTTTATTTACCTGATTTGGTCAGACAAAAGGAAGTATGTACGTTAGTATTTTTAACAACGTTCAACAATAACTTTGCATTTGTCACACGAATAGAAGCGTATTAATTCATTAACAGGAGAAACAAATAAATCGAATAGACAAAAACTTATTCTCTTATGATTCCCGATGTTGGTTATGACTTCCATACTAAGTAGAGAATCTTTTGTATGGACAAGAATAATCCTTTTGACATCATGCCATTCAACACTGAACTCTCCTGTCTCGTCACAACAATAAATGCCTTTTTGATCAATCGCGACTTTCCAATCCGGAAACGAGAAAGCTTTTTTGAGGTCTCGTAAGAAACTAATTATTGCGATAACGGCACCAATGACAAGCAAGATCGATCCTAATATATATTGGTCTGGTAAATGCATAGTAATACTTTGAACCAGAGACCAAGTAAAAACAGCCAAAAGCAGGACCTGGGCGATAAGATTAATGACAATCGCCTTTATCTTGTTCTTTTGTGACAAATATATTGGCTTGCATTTTGATTTCATGATATTCTAGTATCTCTTGTCAGTCTGTTTTTGTATGAGTTGGCTGGCTCCCGCCTGGACAACATTGTTTAACGTGAGTTCGATGAATTATAACTAAAAGAGCGACAATTGAATAACTCCATTCTCATAAGGTGGGACACGTTCCACATTAATCATCGGCTTCTTCGGGAAGAACGAGTAGGCCGCCAGGCCCGCCATCAGATTGACCGTGAAGCCGACGACGGACCGGTGTCGGGAGTGCTCGATCTGCGCGATGTTCTTAAGCTCATCGTTGATGGTCTCGATCAGAGCCCTCTTGCGCAGGAGGATTTTGTCAGAGACTGTCATAAGCTGGCCCTTCATGTTGCTCTTAAGCTTTGTTATCAGCTGGATGCCGTCCACGAAAAGTCTGGAGAAGAGGTCCCTGCAGATGTATCCCTTGTCTCCGACCAACTTTCCGAAGATCCGTTCGATGAAGGATTTGTTCCTGAGAGGATCCCTGTCGTCAACATTGCCCGGTGTGAGCATGAAGTTCAGGAGTTCACCCTTTTCGCTGCAGATCAGATGCAGTTTGAAGCCGTAGAACCATCCCATCGAACATTGCCCCCGCTGGGCGAGTCCCTTGAATACCTTGTGGGGGCGGATGCGCTGGTTCCGGCACACGCGCAGGGCGGTGCTGTCCACGAAACTGATGCCCGTGCAGGCTCCCATGCAGGCTCCCGTGCAGGCTCCCATGCAGCATCTATTCACGAACAGGATGAAGGGGACCACCACCTTACGCTCCAGCTCGACGAAGCGGTTGTAGGAAACGAGCCCCGGGAACGGATCCGTCATATTCCTGCATACCTCATTCAAGTAGAAGTGTTTAAGGCATTTATATCCGCCCAGATGGAACAGTATCATGATGGTTATCACCTCGGCGTTGGACAGCCTGCCGTCCCGATGATACCTCCTCTTCGACTTGTCCCTCTTGGGGGGCAAGTCCGTTGACCTTGACAAATCTGTCATATACTCGGCAGAAGTCATCCGCCATACAGAAAATTTTAGTAACTTTGTCATTGTCGATCGACATAGCGAGAGTCTTTGTTTTTGGGGGTTGTTTTTTGTTTTTCCAAATTTACAAAAACTTTCGCTATTTTCCTAATATTCAATCGATTAAATTTCATCGAACTCACGTAATAATAAGTACATGAATTATTAACCCTAATTACTCCATGACTCGTATTATATGCATAATAACATTGTTCGCTATCTCTGGTGGCATATTCTTTCTTAAGCAAGAAAGCGGGAGTCCTCTGATAAGCGCTGATGTTCATCAAATTGGAATGGACAGTTTGGCACTGGACATATATTCTTATAGAGTTGCGTCATTACATTATTCAAAAGGTGTGATGAGAATAATAGGATATTCTCCATGCTTTGAAAAGATTATCTCTGACAAAATGGTCATAGATAAATTTCTTGGCTATGTCGACTCATTTCTTATCACCAAGTCGGAAAGAATATATTTCCGTAAGACAAAGAGCAAAAGAGTTATCGTAACAGACTATCCAGTTTTAAATTTCAGAATTCATCTGTCAGAATCACGAGTTTTGACAGAATCTGTCACGGTTGGAGAAGAAGGGTATGATATTGAATACAATCCGAAATTTTTAGAGTTCTATCAATTATTGGAATCATTGAGTAATGATGCGATCCCATATCAATCGGTAGATGAAAAGCCTCGGTTCGAAGGAGGTGGCATCGACAATTTCAAGATTTGGGTTGACGGTCACAAAAACTATCCGGTAACAGCGAAGAAGGATGGATGTCAGGGCAGGGTGCTTCTTCAATTCAAGATTGGTTTCGATGGAAAAATAGGGGATGTACATGTCCTTAAGGGGATTAATCCTGAATTAGACAATGAAGCGGTAAGAGTTGTCTACACTTCTCCCGATTGGAGTCCAGGTAGACAAGCGGGAATTCCCATAACGGTCATTGTCACATTCCCTGTTGACTTTGTTCCATGATTGAATAATGTAGTGTCACTTAGAGTTTTGGCAACATTATAAATGTAAGCAACAATGAGGCCGATCTTCAGAAATCAGGGTCGGTCTCTTTCTTATATACCTAAAGCGGTTCGTTGTCCGCCAAGGATATGGCTTTTTAATGCCTATTACCAGTTGTCATGTGAGATCCGCGCATCTTACGTGAATCCGTGTTCGCAACTGCCGGCATGACTAGCTGGCATATTCACAAACTGTGGTCGTTATCGGCAATGCCGAGTCTTTAGGTTCACTCATTGCAGAGGCTTGCACGCGATGCTGAAATTGGCGGGAACGGTCATCGGCCATGCAAACAATTAGGGCGCGTTTTACCGTTCCCTACCCAATGCCAAAAGCCGTTCTGGGGAACAACGGACCTGACTGCAGAACCATCAGGTTACTATGACCGTTCCCGTCAATTTCAGCATCGCGCGTGAGTCTTCGCTATAACGGATAATTAACGGCACGGCAGGTTAGCATATTCATAAACTGAAGCCATCGCCGGCAGAACATTTGTCCTATTATGCCTACGGCCGTGAAACAGCGGACGGAGAAAATGCGTGAATACAATATGGGAAATTTCGTATCTTTGTCCCGAGAGGGTGACATCATCTTCTCGCTCAAGGAATCGTGGACAATCTCTCAATGACATACGACGGCTGCAGGCTCGTGTCCGTGTCGGATTCCGCCACGGGGCCGTCGGTGACCGGCTCGGCGGACTTCCGCGACGGCGCCTCGCAGCCGTACCGCTTCCTCGGCAACGAGCTGTACACATCCAACTCCCTCGGCCTCTACGACTTCAGCGCCCGCATGTACGACCCCGCCCTCGGACGCTTCCTCTCCGTGGACCCGATGGCGGAGAGGTACTCACGAGTTATTCCATATGGGTACTGTGGTGGTAATCCTATAAGGCTTGTCGATCAAAGTGGCTATGACTGGAGAGACAAGGTGGCGGGTTTTTTAATTGGCACAGCGACAAATATTATACCGGCCTCATCGTGGAGGGATGCTTATAATCCTAATGACATCTACGATTACAATGCAGGATTGCAGGTCGCAGATAATGTATTGAAGGCTACTGGCGGAGCCATGGTTGCAATTGGAATAGCAGCCCAAACATTTGGCACAAGTGGTGAAGTTGCTGGATTGGTTGCAAGTACGTCAGTTGTTGGTGCACCAGGAGGACTTGTCATTGCAGGAGCAGGTGCGGCTACTGTAGCGGTTGGTGACGCTACGGCCTTATTCGGCTCGTATATGATGAGCAATGTGTCACAGAATGAAAAGGATGGCTATCTTCGTGGAAAGAAGGCCAGTTCTTCGAGAGAAGCCAGACGAGAAGCTATGAGACAAGAAGGAATTCCGACAAGCCAACAACCAACAAGCCAATCAAGGAATGCTTCAGGAAGAGAATATCGGTATGAGATTGAAACGTCATGGGGGAAGAAGATTAAATCCGTCCAACAACAAACAATGGATTCGTCTCATCCTGGGCAACAACATTGGGAGGTTGGAGATGTTAAAATGAAAGATGGGCAAATCCGATATAACAAATACGACCGTCCTGGGTTAGTGAATTCAAAATCAAAAGTAGATTATTAATATGAACAATATAAAAGAAGAATTTGTGCGGAAGAGGCTTCTGCCACATTATATTGAATGTTTAAAGAACTATTCTAATATTTCATTCATGGAGTCAGATTTAACAGATCTAAAAACCTCAAAGGTGCTTTATGATAAGTGTGCCTGTTTATGGAGGAATGGGAATTTGATTGAAAGACACCTGCAATCTGTCGCTCCTGAAGAGATTGAAAGAATTGTTAGTAGTTGCTTTGGACCCAATGAGGAGTTGCTGCTTCATTTGAATGGGGCAGATTATTGTGGATTCCTTAGGATTCCGAATTATTCGGCCATTAACTATGCTTTCAATAAAAAAATAGATACAAATGGAATATTGGAGATTTCTGACGGTCTGGTCACAAAATTGCTTTCACTTGATTATTATCAAGATGTCGACGGTCATTGGGTGGCAGACGTGGAAATCTGTCACTAAAGTCATTATACAAGAATAACTTTTGCTTTTGCAATTGACTATCATTATTATTAGCTTGGCCTAAGCCAAGCATGCAAACAGCCAATAGGCGGGCCTTGATTTTGAAGGTCAGCCTCTTTGTCGAAATTGCTAATATCTTTCCTTGCTTGGGAAGTCTATGATTGGCTAGCACATATGGCCATCTCATCCTATATGCTGGTCCTAAAAACAATTAAGATCGTACATCTATGTGTGGTATTGCGGAATGGCAAGTTACCATACGACAATATGGATAATTTGCTATCTTTGTCCCGCGAGGGCGACATGACCTCCTCGCTCAAGGGTATCGTGGACAATCTGTCAATGACATACGACGGCAACATGCTCGCGTCCGTGTCGGACTCCGCCCTGGCTCCATCGGTGACGGGCTCGGCGGACTTCCGCGACGGGGTGTCAGAGGCCGTGGAGTACACCTACGACAGGAACGGCAACTTGACGTCCGACCTGAACAGGAAGGTCTCCCTCATCTCCTACAACAGGCAGAACCAGCCCGCCAGGATGATACACGCCGGCGGGACGGAGACGTTCACCTATCTCCCGGACGGCACAAAGCGGGGAAGGACGGTCCTCGGGAAGGACAGGTCATCGGCCGGGTAGTTGTCGGTGCCGTGGTAGGTGCCGCGATAAACGGAGGCATCGCCCTTCTGTCCGGCGAGTCCGGAAGGGAGGTGCTTGGTGCGGTCGCGCGAGGGGCTGTTGATGGCGGCATCGCCGGCCTGACCTTTGGAATGTCCATGGGAACCACCTTGGCAGGAAAAATCGCGGTCAGTGCGGCCGTCGGCGCCGCCACGAGCACCGCGTCAAGCACCGTCGGCCAGCTTGTCGAGAGCGGCGGCGTGGATGGCAGGGTAGTAGCCATAGATGCGGCGGTCGGAGCGGTTGTCGGAGGTGGTTCTCAAGCTACGTCTACGAAATATCTTAAAAAAGTTCGTGATAATATTGTAGATAACCTTAATCCAACCGATCCTATCCTTGATGATTAACCCGAATATCTCCTTCTGCCTGGTTAAGCCAGACAAATAAACAACCATGAGACCGGCCAAAAAAGAATCGAGGCCGGTCTCTTTTATAGAGATTGCGCTCTCTTACTTGAAATGCCTACGGCCAGTTGGTCGGAGACCTGTACATCCAATGCATATTCATGTTCGCAATTGCGGACAGAAAGGTCTGTAGGATTTGCGGACTCTTAAGTGTGCAAATATATTCACACCTAGAACATCAAATCATTGTCCGTCAGCAAGATGGTTTTCCAAGTGTGCAGAGTTTATCACACCTGGGACAGGATGATGCCAGTAGGACGAGCTGCGATGGGGTCGCGGACTCTTAAGTGTGCAAATATATTCACACCTAGAACGTCAAATTATTGTCCGTCAGCAAGATGGTTTTCCAAGTGTGCAGAGTTTATCACACCTGGGACAGGATGATGCCAGTAGGACGAGCTGCGATGGGGTCGCGGACTCTTAAGTGTGCAAATATATTCACACCTAGAACGTCAAATTATTGTCCGTCAGCAAGATGGTTTTCCAAGTGTGCAGAGTTTATCACACCTGGGACAGGATGATGCCAGTAGGACGAGCTGCGATGGGGTCGCGGACTCTTAAGTGTGCAAATATATTCACACCTAGAACGTTAAATCATTGTCCGTCAGCAAGATGGTTTTCCAAGTGTGCAGAGTTTATCACACCTGGGACAGGATGATGCCAGCAGGACGAGCTGCGATGGGGTCGCGGACTCCTAAGTGTGCAAAAACATTCACACCTGGAACATTAAATCATTGTCCGTCAGCAAGATGGTTTTCCAAGTGTGCAGAGAACGTCAAATCATTGTCAAGCTCTACCGCCTTTTCAACGGCTGCGGTTTGTAAAAGACACCAGAAACTCTTTTCCCGATTGAATCAATAGCATGTCCGGCGAAAGCCTGTCTGGCCGGACATCCTGCCACACTTTACAAGGAAGAGCCTTTCTCGGAATGGGATATTCAGTCATTCTTCAATGTCGAGACTTCAGCTTCAATGTCGGGACTCCAGCCTTTGTAAGTTACATACGCAAGCTTCACGATGTGATCGCCGTATAGTTTTATGAACAGGACAGGCGCGGAAACGGCTTTTTTGCGCTTGTGAGAGTTCAAATGTACCTTTACGAGCGAGAAAAAGGGAAATATGCGCTCGTGTAGAGGGAACCCCATTGGAGCCTTAGAAGCTGTTTTGAATTGTTTGTTTGAAGGTTAGGAGCAAGCTCTTCCCCTGCTGCTCACCTCGGCAATCCGAACAAGTTCGATTGCCCTCGGTCCGGGCACCGGGTTGAGAGTGAAAAACTTCAGTTTCGACGGAATAGGCTGAAATGTTAACCAAATGTCTGATGTCGCCGGGTCGAGAGTGAAACACTTCAGGTTCGACCGCTTCTTTCAAGGAAGACAGCGGTGCTGTCTGACTGAAGAAGTGGGAAGAAAATGAAGATTTTTTCACCTCTAAGAACATTTCAAACAAGTCAAAACAGCTTCTTAGTAACATGAAAAAAATAAGCAGCCTCGGATTAAGAGAATATTTTCTTTTTTGAAGAAGGTGTGTGCCGGTGGCACAAGACTGATGAGAAAAGAGATTTAGACCGAAAAGATTCCTTAAGATGATGCATGTTATTTTTTGAAGGTTACTTAGTCGATGCTGAAGGCTTCGATCTCTTTGTTGAGGGTGTCGAGGATCTCGAGCTTGGTGTTCAGGAGGTCATCGGAGATGTCAACCTTGTAGTAGTGCGGGTTGATGAGTCGCCTCTCGGACGGGCTGAAGTGCGATAAGACGCTGTTGTAGAAGGCCTTCTTCTCTTGCAGGGTGTGGCTTTCGGCGCATCTTTCGCCGTCCTTGACGACCTGATGCTGGAGGTGTCTCCAGGAATATTCACCGGACTGGAAGATCTTGTACTTGTAGCGGTCCTGCTCGTCGTAGATCGTGAAGGTCTCGCCGGCCTCGATCCTTTGGGAGAGGGTGTCGCCGCGCAGGCAGGTCACGTCGGCCTTGTAGATCTCTCCGAGATCCGGATCTTTCTTTGTGATTCTGTACGTGATCTGGAATCCAGGGTTGATCAGCTTGATTCTGTCCTCGGAGCGTTTCAGAACCGGACGGCCGTCGATCTGTACGAGTTTGTAGACGTTGCCGAAGCACGGGGCAGCCTTGCTGGTGGCGATGGCGTCGCCGACTCCGTAGGAATCTATGCAGGCTCCCTGGCGCTCAAGATCCGAGATGAGATACTCATCAAGGGAATTGGTGGCGAAGATCTTGCAGCCAGTAAGTCCGTGGTTGTCAAGGATCCGGCGGACTTTGACGGAGAGGTAGGCGAGGTCGCCGCTGTCAAGGCGCACGCCGTAGCCGTTGGGATATTCATTGTCGATGCCGCACTCATTGAAGGAACGTATCGCGTTAAGAATGCCGCATTTAAGGGTGTCGTAGGTGTCGATGAGCAGGATGAGGTTCTCGCCTCGGTGGGTGTTGATGTAGTCAATGAATGCTTTGTGCTCGCCTTCGACCGTGCTGCCGTAGGACGTGACGAAACTGTGGGCCATCGTGCCGGTGGAAGGCACTCCGTTTAGGACTCCGGTCAGGATGTTCGAGGTGCTGGCGCAGCCGGCTATGATGGCGGCCTTCGCTCCGTAGGTGGCAGCCCACGGGCCGTGCGCCCTTCGGGAACCGAATTCGCTGACAGGACGGTTGGTGGCGCGGCAGACCCTTGAGGCCTTCGTGGCCACGGCCATCTGGTGGTTCATTATGCACAGGAGGGGAGTCTCCAGGATCTGCGCTTCGATCAGAGGCGCCTCCACCGTGATGATCGGCTGGTTCGGGAAGGCGATCTCGCCCTCGCGCATCGCATAGACGTTTCCTGTGAACCTCAAGGTTGACAGATACTTGCGGAATTCGGCATATTCATCGCCCGGAAGGAACTTCTCGTAGAATTCCGGTTCGGCCTTGCCGAGGTTTTGGATGCATTCGATGGCCTCCTCGACACCGCTCACGACCGCCCAGTTGTTGTTCTCCGGGGCTTTTCTGTAGAACATGTTGAAAACGGCTATGACATCCTTTCTTCCTGTCTCGTAGAAGGATTTGCCCATCGTGTACTGGTACTTGTCTGAACAGTAGGCGAAGTCTTTGACCTCGATTTTTGATTCCATATCTTAAGAAGTTTTGGCCGGAGCCGTTTTGCTGTTTGTTTGATTTGACATAGGACTATTGGTTGCCTTGGCGGGTTCTGCCCTCTTCAAGAACCATGTTGAGAATCCGTTTGGCGGAGATGTCGTCTCCGGAAGTGACCAGTTCGATGTCTGGCTTTGATGTCGCTCCTACAGGTTCGGCGACTGAACATTCTCGCTGTTTTGTAGCCTCGGTGGCTGAGCTTGTCGAAGCCACGCTCCCTGTAAGCAGCCCCTCCTCTCTCATCACCTCGATCAGATGCCTTGCCACCGCCGGAGCGGGGTCAATGATCTGCACGTCAGGACCGGCGACCCGTTGGATGACATCCCGTAGGAACGGATAGTGCGTGCATCCCAGCACAATCCTGTCCGCGCCGGCGTCCAGCAGCGGTTGAAGACTTCTCCGCACCGTTTCCTCCGCCTGCGGACCGTCCAGGATACCGTTCTCCACCAACTCCACGAATCCTCGCCCCACATGCTCTACGATCTTCACATCATCCTCATAAATCCCTTTGGTTGTCAGGTATTTGATGCCTTTCAGCGTTCCGGCGGTAGCCAGGATCCCGATCACTCCGGTCTTTGAGCTGAGAGCGGCCGGCTTCACCGCAGGTTCCATCCCGATGAAGCGGACGGGATATTCATTTCTCAAGGTGGTGATCGCCGCCGCCGTGGCCGTGTTGCACGCCACCACGATGATTCGCGCTCCCCGCGAGAGGAGATATTCAGTGATCGCTCTGCATCGGCTTTGGATGAACTCCGGTGTCTTTTCCCCGTACGGGCAGTTGGCGTTGTCGGCGTAATAGACAAACCTTTCCTCTGGAAGAACCCGAAGGATCTCCCGCAGTACGGACAGCCCGCCCGAACCCGAATCGAAAATGCCGGTCATCGCAGAAAACTCAAATATTAAACTCAAATACTCAACTTTCGAAAGTAGGCAATCACCTGCTGTCAAATACAGTGTCTCACGTTCGGAGGTGATTGCCCACCCCGTAGGGCCTTTCACGTTACCCCCTCCCTATATCCATCCCCCCGAGGGGAGTGGATGCGCTTTCACTGCAAGCAGTGAAGAGAAGAAGAATGGTGTTTCGAAAATGCGAAACTTGAGTCAAATATACAACAAAGAAACGAAAGAGAAAGAAAAATGAATATCTTTGTGAAATCACGTTCGCTGTTTGCGATGTGATTTGGAATAATCCGGAATAAACCATGAATATGAAGACAAAGAATATGTGTGGAGTCGCTGCTGTGCTGGTGGCGGCTGTGTTGGGGCTTGCGGGATGTGTGGGAACAAATGCTGACAGGATAGAGGCTGTTCCGAGTCCTGAAATTGCCAAGGCGGATCAGTATGCGATCGATGTGCTGGGAATGTATTACCTTTGGAACGAGGAGGTTGAAAAGGATCTTGCGAGGCTGGATCCAGACACTTGCAGGATGCCGATGGAAGTGGTCAGGAGCATTCGGTATCACGAGAGAGGCAAGGAAGTGGACAGGTGGACTGTTCTGACTGATGACCTCAAGTCGTTCCGGAACTCTGTTCAGGGGTTGGGACTTACTTACGGTTACGATCTTCAGGCCGGAAGAATCAGCAACAAGCCTGGTGAATATTTCCTTGTGGTGAGTTATGTCAGCAACGGCGGGCCGGCCCAGAAAGCCGGGCTCAAACGAGGTGACGTCATCATCACCCTTGACGGAAAGGCCATAACAATGGACAACATCCATGACGCGTTTGGCTCACGTTCCATCGAACTTGGGGTGACATGTCTTGAAGGGGATCATATTGGTGATGATGTCACGAATGTGAGCTTGAGTGCCGTGGACATGTACGAGGATCCGATTCTGGTGACAAAGACATTTGATGTCTCCGGAAAGAAGGTCGGCTATCTGGCTTATACCGGATTCGACCTCAAGTCATCACAGGCGCTTCCTGACGTGTTCAGAAACTTCAAATCCGAGAATATAGATGAGCTCGTCATCGACTTGAGGTACAATGGCGGAGGCTACGCTTTCACAGAGAACGTGCTTGCTTCGATGATCGCTCCGCGGGATAACGTGTTAGCAGGTGATATATTCCAGACGGAAGTTTACAATTCAATCCTCGCGGATGCCTGGAAGAAGCAGGGCGAGGACACCAACACTTATTTTTCGACTGTCCATGAAATCAGTTCACAGAAGTTGAAGATTGATGTGTCCGACGCTAATTTGGGAATCGGCAAGGTTTACGCTATCGTGGCCGGTGGTACAGCCTCTGCCTCGGAGGGCCTTATTGTCGGGTTGAAGCCGTACATGGATGTGGTTCTTGTCGGGCGGCAGACCTACGGGAAATACTGCGCCGGGATCATGCTTGCCCCGGGTGACTTCTACAACAGCAAGTACGATTATTCTTTGATCAAGGATTGGGGAATGTACGTGATGATCAGTAAGTTCGCTGACTGTAACGGCCGTAACGACTCGATTCCGGACGGCATACCTGTTGACATTCAGGCCGACGATGACCCGTTTGACGGCTGCCAGTTAGGAGACGAGAACGAGACTATGCTTCGCGCCGCCCTTCAGGCTGCGGGAAAGGTCTATCCGAAGGCTGCGTCTGTGACCCGTTCATATTCAAAGGGCATGGAACTCACTCCTTTGGAACACGGCGCTCCGAGAGGCCTCCTCATCAAGATGTGTATCCCTGAGCTGAGATAGATGTGTTTTTCTCACAGTCGCTTCGAAAATCCGTTTCATAAATTGCGTTTCACTTTTTATGTCTCGCTTTTTGTGTAACTTTGTAGGAACAAATTTAAAATGGAGAGCAGATGATATTAAAGGATCAGATAGAGGCTCTGCATCAGCGGTTGGAGACGTTGGGGAGGTGTCTTTGACATCCCCGGGAAACGTGGGCAGGTAGCCGCATTGCAGAAGAAGACGGAATCCCCGGACTTTTGGAACGACCCTAAGGCCGCCGAGGTGTTCATGAAGAACCTGAACGGCGTGAAGTCATGGGTGACAGGATTCGACAAGGCGTCCACCGAGGTGGATGACCTTGATGTTTTGTACGATTTCGCAAAGGAGAGTCTTGGCGGAAGCACGGACGAGACCGTCACCACGGCGGAGACACAGGAACTGGAAGAGTCATATTCAAAAGCCGTGGAGGACGTTGAGGCATTGGAACTCAGGAATATGCTTGGTGCGGAGGGGGATAACCTCGGCGCCGTGCTGACGATCAATTCCGGCGCGGGCGGCACCGAAGCGAACGACTGGAGTTCGATGCTGATGAGAATGTACCTCCGCTGGGGCGAGAGGAACGGCTACAAAGTGACCGTCACAGACCTTCTTGAGGGTGATGAGGCGGGAATAAAGTCGGCCACTATCCAGGTCGAGGGCGATTATGCCTATGGCTATCTCAAGGCCGAGAACGGAGTGCACAGGCTCGTGCGTCTTTCCCCGTTCAACGCTCAGGGCAAGCGCCAGACCACATTCTCGTCCGTTTTCGTGTACCCGTTGGTGGACGACACAATCAACATTGAGATAAACCCTTCTGACTTGGAATGGGACACATTCCGTTCCGGCGGCCACGGTGGCCAGAACGTCAACAAGGTCGAGACCGGCGTGCGCGTGCGGCATATTCCTTCTGGAATAGTCGTGGAGAACACCGAGTCCCGTTTCCAGCAGGACAACAGGCAGAACGCCCTGCGCATCCTTCGGTCAAGGCTCTATGACCTTGAGTTGAAGAAGCGTCAGGAGAAACAGGCCGAGATCGAGGGTACGAAGAAGAAGATCGAGTGGGGCTCCCAGATCCGCTCCTACGTCCTGCATCCGTACAAGATGGTCAAGGACCTGCGGACGGGATATTCAACCGCCGACACCCAAGGTGTGCTGGACGGTGACCTGAATGAGTTCATGAAGCGCTACCTGATGCAGGAAGGTTCCGGCGGCGCGACGGCCCCGATTGAAGACATAGACTGATAATCACTAAAAATATTTCATTAATATGGCAGAATTCAAATATGCTCCGATGTTCCAGCTGGGACCGGACACAACCGAGTACTACAAGCTGACAGGCGAGGGTGTGTCCCTTGGTGAGTTCGAGGGTCATCCTATTCTCAAGGTGGCTCCTGAGGCTCTTACGATGCTTGCGAACGCCGCTTTCAGGGATGTGAATTTCCTTCTGAGACCGGCCCACAACCAGCAGGTCGCCAAGATCCTTAGCGATCCGGAGGCTTCCGACAATGACAAATACGTGGCTCTGCGCTTCCTGCGCAACGCCGAGGTGGCCGCGAAGGGCAAGCTGCCTTTCTGCCAGGACACCGGCACCGCCATCATCCACGGCGAGAAAGGCCAGCAGGTCTGGACCGGATTCGATGACGCCGAGGCTCTCTCAAAGGGCGTTTACAAGACCTACACCGAGGAGAACCTGCGCTACAGCCAGAACGCTCCTCTGGACATGTACAAGGAGGTCAACACGAAGTGCAACCTTCCGGCTCAGATCGACATCGAGGCCGAGGAGGGTATGGAATATAAGTTCCTCTGCGTCGTGAAGGGTGGCGGCTCGGCCAACAAGACCTACCTCTATCAGATGACCAAGGCTGTCCTCAATCCTGGCACTCTCGTGCCTTTCCTTGTGGAGAAGATGAAGACTCTCGGAACGGCGGCCTGCCCTCCTTACCACATCGCGTTCGTGATTGGTGGCACATCTGCTGAGAAGAACCTTCTGACAGTCAAGCTGGCTTCCACGCACTACTATGACGCTCTGCCGACGACCGGCGATGAGACCGGCCGCGCTTTCCGTGACGTGGAACTTGAGAAGCAGGTGCTTGAGGAGGCCTACAAGATCGGTCTCGGCGCGCAGTTCGGAGGGAAATATTTCGCCCACGACATCCGCATCGTACGTCTGCCTCGCCACGGCGCGAGCTGCCCGATCGGCCTTGGGGTAAGCTGTTCGGCAGACCGCAACATCAAGGCGAAGATCAACAAGGACGGAGTCTGGATCGAAAAGCTGGATGATAACCCTACACAGTGGATTCCTGAGTCCCTGCGTCAGGCCGGTGAGGGCGAAGGCGTGGTCGTTGACCTCGACAAGCCGATGAGCGAGATCTGCAAGCTCCTCAGCCAGTACCCTGTCTCCACACGTCTTAGCCTTAACGGAACCATCATCGTGGCTCGTGACATCGCCCATGCCCGTCTGAAGGAAAGACTTGACAGAGGCGAGGATCTTCCGCAGTACTTTAAGGATCATCCTGTCTTCTACGCCGGCCCTGCCAAGACTCCGGAAGGAATGGCCTGCGGCTCGATGGGACCTACGACAGCCAACCGTATGGATCCTTACGTTGACCTCTTCCAGGATCACGGCGGCAGCATGATCATGATCGCCAAGGGCAACCGCACCCAGGTTGTCACTGACGCCTGCAAGAAGCACGGCGGATTCTATCTCGGCTCCATCGGCGGCCCTGCCGCTGTTCTCTCCTACGAGAGCATCAAGAGCATTGAGTGCGTAGAGTATCCTGACCTCGGCATGGAGGCCATCTGGAAGATCCGCGTCGAGAACTTCCCAGCCTTCATCCTTGTGGACGACAAGGGCAACGACTTCTTCAAGCAGTTAGGACTTTAATCAAACACAAATACACAGGATGAAGAATATTGTCACCCTGATGATCGCGGTTGCGCTGCCTGTTCTTATGGCCGCGCAGCCGCAATCTTCTTTTAAGCTTGAATGGGCCTCGACCGGCTCACATTGTGTCATAGGCGGTGTCCCTTCTTTGGAGTACCAGAAGAAGGCCTTCAATCATTCTGCCTGGCGGGGCGAGAAAGTGTTCGCGCAGGCAGTGATTTCATCGGATGCCGAGTTGAAGGACGTGACCGTTGCCGTGTCTGACCTAAGCAACGGCAAATCCGGGATAAAATCCGGGAATATTTCAGTCCAGTTCGTCTCCTTCGTGGTTTCGGATCTGTTGGACACGACCAAATACGGCCAGTGCGGCCAGAGGCAGGACAAATCCGAATGGGGCGAGGTTCTTGTCGCGGATGTGCTTGACCTCAAGGAATCTATGAATATTCCGACGGGAAGAAAGCAGCCAGTATGGATGACGGTCAATGTGCCATCCGACGCGAAACCAGGAAAGTACACTGGTAGAATGTCCGTGTCTTCAAGCAACGCAAAGACTCGCAGCCTTCCTGTGGAGCTTGTTGTCTCCGACCATATTCTGCCTCCGGCTCACGATTGGGCGTTCCATCTGGATCTGTGGCAGAATCCATATTCGGTTGCACGCTATGCGGGTGTTCCGCTTTGGAGCGAGGCTCATTTCGAGGCGATGCGTCCGGTGATGAGGATGCTCGCCGAAGCCGGCCAGAAATCCGTCACCGCTACCATCATGAACCGTCCGTGGAATGGCCAGACAGAGGATGCCTTCGGCTCGATGGTGACCAAGATCCGCCGCATAGACGGCAGTTGGCTCTACGACTACACAATCTTCGACCGTTGGGTGGAGTTCATGTTCTCCCTCGGAATAGACCGGCAGATCAACTGCTACTCAATGATTCCGTGGGCGTTGGAGTTCGACTACTACGACCAGGCGACATCTTCGCCGACGACCTTCCAGGCCGCTCCCGGAAGTGAGGAGTACAATGAATATTGGGGATCGTTCATCGCTGACTTCTCCCGTCATCTCAAGGCGAAGGGCTGGTTCGAGAAGACCATGATCGCGATGGATGAGCGTCCGATGGAGTCGATGCAGGCGGTGCTTTCCTTGATCAGGAGGACTGAGCCAGACTTCAAGATTTCATTGGCCGGAAACTATCACGAGCCGATCAACTTTGGGATTGCTGATTTCAGTGAGGGTTTCGCTCCGAAGAAAGAGTTTCCGGAATCAGCAAAGGCCAAGAGAAAGGAACTCGGTCTGACCACGACATTCTACACCTGCTGCGCGGAGGCTCATCCGAATATGTTCGTGATCTCAGACCCTGACGAGGCCGCATGGCTCGGCTGGTTCGCCCAGGCCGAGAACTATGACGGCTACCTCCGCTGGGCCTACAACAGCTGGACTATGGATCCTCTTGCCGATGCCCGTTTCCGCACCTGGCCTGCCGGGGACTGCTTTGTGGTTTATCCTGGAGGCCGCGGCAGCGTCCGCTTCTCCAAACTCGTCGAAGGCATTCAGGACTTCGAGAAGATCCGCATCCTCAAAGAACAGTGGCGGAAAGAAGACGATGATTCCAAACTCAGTCACTTGGCCGGAATCCTAAAGTCTTTCTCTTCAGAGAAACTCCTCGAAGAAGGCCCTGCCAACGCGCTCACGGCCGCCAAGTCGTTCCTCGACGAGCAGTGATTATGAATGAATATTAATTTTGTCCGGAGAGAGTCCTTCCCTCCGGACAAAATTGCATTTTAGCGCCTTTCCTCCGGTAAAAGCCGACATTACCGGACAACCTTTCCCTTTTTCATACACAACTTGTCAAGCCTTCGAAAAACTATGAAGTTTGATCTCTTCCCACGTGACGAAGGTATTCTTGCCTTTTTTCGGGAAAGTTGCCGACTCGGTTTCACCAAGCGCTGTTTAGATGACTTTTGGGTTATCAGAAAGGTTGTTGGCTTTCATGACAGAGCGACACCTGAATATTCCTGGGTGATTATTTTGTAAGTAGTTAATTGGCGGTATCTTCGAGGATAGATGTCTTTTAGAGGAAGGAGTGTGCCGGTGGCACATGACTGATGAGGAAAGACATATTGACCAAAAAGACAATCAAAGATTACCAAGTTATTTTTTTAAGGATTACATAACTTCCAAATTATAAATGACACGTCAGGAGCATGAATCCGAAATTAAAAATCATTATTTCATTTAATGGATTTTTTGTTATACTTTCGTGCGTTTATCGAAAGAGAACAGGATGAGAACAGAGGTCGAGCGGCTTGATGACAAATATTTTCTTGAAGGGTTGAAAAGGTCTGACACCAAGGCCTTTGAGGCCTTGTTCGATCTCTATTACGCCAACCTTGTGATGTTCTGCGGTAACTATGTCAAGGATATTCATAGGTGCGAGGATATCGTTTCAGGAGTCTTTGTCAACCTTTGGGAGAGGAGAGAGGGAATCATGATCAGCAAATCATTGAAAGCCTACTTGCTTAACGCGGTGAAAAACCGGGCTTTGAATGAGATTAGACATGACAAAGTGATATATGAGCATGCCCGCAACGTGTGCCGTGGCGATGTTCTGGAGGTTTATGATGTGGACGATTACATCCTTTACACAGACATGCGCAGGATTCTGGACAGGGCTGTGGACACTCTGCCGGAGAAGATAAGGGAATCCTATGTGATGTACAAGGACTGCGGGATGAAGTCATCGGAGATAGCCGAGAAGATGAATGTGACGCAAAGGACGATTGAACTGAGAATATGCAGGGCGCTTTCCATATTGAGAAAATGCCTTGAATGTATAATTTTGTTGCTGGTAATATCTTATGAATGAGAGTGTTCGTGAATACGAGGAACTGATGTCTCTTTATCTTGAGGGCAAGTGCACTTCGGAACAAGAGGCGCGGCTGGCGGCATGGGTCGGCGAACATCCTGACAATGCCCATGAATATCACCGCTTCAGAAATGTCTGGGAGGCTGAGCATCCAGCGTTCCGATTCGAGAGCATAGACGTGGGCAAGGTTAAGAGGCGGATTCTGGAGTCCGTCGGAGAGAACCAGAGGAAACATGGGATATTCATTGAATGGTGGAAGAATGTCGCCGCTGTCCTGTTGCTGCCGTTGTTGATTCTGGGAACGGTGCTTTCTTATGATAAATACTTCAGGAAATCTCCGGAACCGGAGTGGCAGGATTTTTCCGCCCCGTACGGCGTTTATGCGAACATTGTCCTTCCGGACAATTCGAAAGTCTGCCTTAATTCCGGCTCGACCTTGTCCTACCCTTCACGGTTTGCAGGAGGGAAACGCAGCGTGACGCTTGATGGCGAGGCATATTTTGAGGTGAGCTCAGACAAAGACCATCCGTTTTCTGTGAATGTCGGAGACATGGAAGTCACCGCGACGGGAACGGAATTCAATGTCGAGGCTTACTCCGGGACATCACAGAGGGTGACACTGGTGACCGGAAAGCTCGGGATCAGTGTGCCGGGAAAAAGTTACGCGCTGCCTCAGGGGTACCAGTTGCTCCGTGACGGAGACGGTGATGTGTCCTGCTTCCGTACTGACACTTTTAAATGGACATCTTGGCGGACGGGTACTTTGGCGTTCAGAGGCGACCCTCTGTCCTATGTGTTCGGAAGATTGTCGTCGCTGTACGATGTGAAGATTAAGGTGGTGGATGCGGAAGTTAATGATTATCAGATTCGTGCTACTTTCCGGAATGAGAAACTGGATGATATGATGTCGCTGATCGAACAGACGGCTCCGATCCGCTGCCAGCGCAGGGATTTTGATGACGACGGTGAATGCATAACAGAATATCTGATATATTCAAAATAAAATTTCGGTCTGTCGGTAATTGTGTGTCTTAATTAATGAAGCCCTTCTTTATTGGGACGGGTTTTTTTGAATTACATAATTAATACAGATCGTACATGAGAAAAATCTTTTCGGCGATTGCGGCCGTCCTGCTGCTGCCGCTTCTGTGTTTCACCCTGTCCGCTCAGGATGTGGGCATCACACTGCGTATGGACAACGCTCCTTTGGTCAAGGTTATTGACCGTGTCGAGCAATTGAGCGGTTATTCGTTCATTTACACAAACCAAGTCGTTGACGAGCATCGGGTTGTCAGCCTTGATGTCAGGAACGCAGACATCCTGACGGTTCTGGACAAACTGTTTTCGGGCACGGACATCCGCTACAGGATAGAGAAAAAGCAGATTGTCCTGGGCAAGGCCAGAACAGTGACATCATCTTCCGGCAAGAACGAATTCGGAAGCCGGCTGCTCAAGGGAGTTGTTACGGATTCAGGGACATCATTGCCGCTGGTGGGTGTGACGGTTTACATCAAAGGCACGGCCGTGGGTACAGTGACAGACGACAATGGCCGCTATTCTCTCACGGTGTCTGATGGCTCTGAGGTTGAATATAATTGCATGGGTTATGTTGTTGAGTCTCGCACCGTGGCACCCGGCGTGAAGGAGATCAACGTCAGCCTGAAAGAGAACAGACAGACGCTTGACGAGACTGTGATTGTCGGATTCGCCACCCAGAAGAAAATCAATCTTACCGGAGCCGTGGGAACGATCAAGTCGGACGCGTTCGAGTCAATTCCTGTTCAGAATGCAGTGCAGGCCTTGCAGGGTAAGATTCCGGGGCTTCTGGTGACGGAAAATTCCGGACAGTTGAACAGCAGGGCCGGAATCCAGGTCAGAGGACTTGCGACGATAGGGGAAGGCTCCTACGCCAACACTCTGGTTCTGATCGATGGTCTGGAAGGTGACCTGTATTCGATCAACCAGCAGGACATAGAGGACATCTCTGTGCTTAAAGATGCCGCCGCGTCGTCAATCTATGGCTCCAGGGCTCCGTTCGGCGTGATTCTCGTCACCACTAAAAAAGGCAAGGAAGGGAAGTCCGTGGTGAACTACAACAACAGTTTCCGCTTTGTCTCTCCGTTGAATCTCCCGGAGGAGATGGACTCATATTCATGGGCCACATTTTTCAATGACGCGGCACGCAATTCCGGTTATGGCCCTTGGATCGCGGATGAGACGATGGTGAGGATACGGAAATATATGGACGGGGAGATTTTCTACAACACCATCCCTATGACCAGCAATCCGACACGTTGGAACAGTGGTTATGACCAGGCTAACGACAACGTGAACTACTACGATGTGTTCTACAAGAAAGTGACTCATGAGCAGGAACATAATGTAAGCATGAGCGGTGGGAACAAGTGGCTGTCATGGTATGTGTCCGGGAATCTGCTTGATCAGGAGGGCAAGATGGCTCTCGGAGGGGACGGCATGAAGCGTTACAACCTTGCCGGGAAGTTCGACGCGAGGGTCTCGCCCAAGGCTTCGGTAAGTTTCATCTCGCGCTATACCCGTTCAGACTACCATCAGCCGGTCGTGATGACAGACGGATGGTTCTTTCAGGAAATCGGGCGCCAGTCATGGCCGATAGGGCCGCTGTACGATCCTAACGGCTTCCTGTATAATGACCACGCTCTCAGAATGCGTGACGGCGGACAGAGCCGCAACCAGAACTCGATTTTCTCTGAACAATTCAAGTTCACCTACACTCCTGTCAAAGGTTGGAACATCACCGGGGACTTCAACTACAGGAACACCACCGTGTTCTACAATGAATATGCATGGCCGGTGCATCAGATGGCTGTCGATGGAATTCATGCGGCGGGAGAGTGGTACAACAACTGGACCCAGGAGAGCGCGAGCCGGACAGACTACTATAATGTGAATGTCGTCACAGACTATGAGGTGACGATAGCCGACGCACATTACCTGAAGGTCATGGCCGGCTTCCAGGCCGAGGACAACAACTACCGCAGCCTCTATGCCACGAAGCAGGGCATAGTCTCTCCGACCACGACATCGCTGGACACTGCGACCGGTTTCGGAATGGACGGAACCCCGGTTCCTCCGTCTGTTGGAGGCGGCTATTCAAGCTACAGCACCGCCGGAATATTCGGACGTCTTAACTACAATTACAGGGAACGTTATCTGCTTGAGGTCAATGCCCGTTACGATGGCAGCTCGCGTTTCCGCTCAAAGAACCGCTGGGGATTCTTCCCGTCTGTCTCAGTTGGCTGGAACATAGCTAACGAGAAGTTCATGGAGAATGTCAAAGGTGTCGTCAATATGTTGAAAATAAGAGCCTCGTACGGTTCCCTCGGCAATCAGTACACCAACTCTGTCTATCCGACATACGCACCTATAGGCTACAGCTACAATTCCGGAACATGGCTGGTGAACGGGAACCGTACAAACATCTCGTGGGCTCCTGGTCTGATAAGCGATTCCCTGAGCTGGGAGAGAATCACCTCCGGCAACATCGGTTTGGACTGGTCGTTCCTGGGCAATCGCCTTACCGGTTCGTTCGATGCTTTTGTCCGGGACACCAAGGACATGGTGGGGCCGTCCGAGGAGCTTCCGGTCATTCTGGGCACGGCGGTTCCTGTCAAGAACAACACGGATCTCAGGACCAAAGGCTTCGAGCTCGAGATCGCATGGAAGGATCACATCGGAAAGGATTTCGGTTACGGAGTCAGGTTCGTGCTGTCTGACTCTCAGGGCAGGATCACCACATATTCAAACCCTTCCGGTACCTTGGACAAGTATTACGCCGGAAAGAAATGGGGTGAGATCTGGGGCTACGAGACCATAGGCATCGCCAGGACACAGGAGGAGATGGACGCTCATCTTGAGAGCCTTCCGGAAGGCGGACAGAATTCAATCGGTGCGGACTGGGCGGCCGGAGACATCATGTATGCTGACCTCAACGGTGACGGAAAGGTGGACGCCGGCGCACGTACAATTAAGGATCACGGAGATCTCAAGGTGATCGGCAATGTCACGCCGCGCTTCAACTATGGTCTCGACCTGTCTTTCGATTTCAAAGGAATTGACTGCAGGATATTCCTGCAAGGTGTGGGCAAAAGGCAGTATTTCCAGAATTCCTACTATTTCTGGGGCGCATACAGAGGCGGTTGGTGGTCAATGGGAAACACGGTGCATAAGGATTACTTCCGCGATGACCCTGAAAACTACCTGGGTCTGAATGTGGACAGTTATTATCCGCGTCCACTATGGGGTACCTTCAAAAATCAGGAGACGCAGAGCCGCTATCTTCAGGACGCTTCGTACCTTCGCCTCAAGAATGTACAGTTGGGCTACACCCTCCCTTCAAAGTGGACCAAGGTGATCGGAATCGACAGGCTGCGCGTTTTTGCTTCCGGAGAAAACCTGCTGACATTCACCAAGATGAGCAAGATGTTCGATCCTGAGACCATAGGCTCTTCTATGGGGAATTCCTATCCTTTGTCCAGGACATATTCATTCGGAGTAAGTGTAACATTGTAATTACGGATCAAAATGAGAAAATTAATCATAAAACTTTCATCGGTCGTTTCCCTGGCCTTGCTGTTGTCCTCTTGCGACGGTTTCCTTGACAAGCGGCCGGAGTCCATGCTGACCCCGGAGAACTACCTTACGACCGAGGCGAACCTAAGTTCGTACATTTATGGAATATACACGAACCAGTTCCCGACACACGGAGTCTATGAGTGGGGTACTTTCCAAAGCGACAACAACACGGACAACATGGCCTATGTCACTCCAAGCGACATTTTCGCTCCCGGGTACTGGCGTGTGAGTGAGTCCGGCGGTGAATATAATTCCTTCGGGCAGCTGTACCAGATAAACTACTTCCTGCAGGTTGTGACCAAACTGTACGGAGAGGGCAGGATTACCGGCAACGATGCGCTTATAAGGCAATGTCTCGGCGAAGCGTATTTTTTCAGAGCCTGGGATCATTTCGCCAAACTGAAGACATTCGGTGACTGCCCTATCGTGGACGAGGTCCTGCCTGATGACATGGAGGTCCTGGTGGCAAAAAGCAAGCGCTATCCGCGCAACGAGGTATCCCGTTTCATTCTTTCAGACCTTGACAAGGCGATGGAACTGCTTATGGATGTTCCGGAAGGGGGAACCAACCGGATCAGCAAGGATTGCGCCCATCTGTTCAAATCCCGTGTCGCGCTTTATGAAGGGACCTGGCTTAAATATTTCAAAGGTACCGCATTTGTGCCTAACGGCCCGGACTGGCCGGGGGCGAGGAAGGATTACAACGCGAATTACCAGTATCCGTCCGGAGGAATCGACGAGGAGGTGAAATTCTTCCTTTCGGAGGCTATGAGGGAGTCAAAGATCGTTGCCGACAAATATCGTCTGACCTCAAACAACGGAAAGTTTCAGGGTTCCGCGTCGGAGCCTTCAAACTCATATTACGATATGTTTGCGGACACGGACATGTCGAAGTATCGTGAAGTCCTTCTATGGCGGAAATATGACCTGAATGTCGTGTCAAATGCCACCGGACAGTGGGGGGCTTCCAGCAACTGTGGCTACGGGACGACGAAAAGCATGATCGACGCATTCGTGATGGCCAACGGACTTCCTGTCTATGCCTCGGGCAGCGGCTATCCCGGCGACGAAGACTTGAAAAGGATAACCGAAGGGCGCGACACACGAGCCGTCCTGTTCGTTAAGAAGCCAGGAGACGCCAATCTTCACAGTGATCCGGCGGGTCCGGCGTCAAAGATCGAACCGTGGCCTGACATCACGGCCGGTGCGGAGAGCAACAGGTACACGACGGGCTACGCTCTCAGAAAAGGTTTGAACTTCGACGGTAGACAGACACTGCTCTGTACTGTCGGGAGCATAATTTTCCGCGCGGCCGAAGCTTATCTGAATTACATCGAGGCATGCTACGAGTCGACAGGCTCCATAGATGCGACGGCAGACTCCTATTGGAGGGCCATCCGTCGCAGGGCCGGAGTCAATGAGGACTACAATGTCACCATCGCCGCCACGGATATGAACATAGAGGCACTGGAGGATTGGGGTGCATATTCCGGAGGCAAGGTCGTTGACGCCACGTTGTTCAGCATCAGGCGCGAGCGTCGCTGCGAGTTCATGGCTGAGAACATGCGCAACGCGGACATCAGGCGCTGGCGCTCCATGGATCAGATGATCGACAGTCCGTATTGCGTTCTGGGTATGAACCTATGGGGCAACAAGGATCTGTCCGAATTCGGAGACCTCAAGGAGAATGTGAACGTCTCTCCTCGTGATTTCAGCAAGTATCTCGCACCTTATCACATCATCTCGAACAACCACGTCTATGATGGCTATCGCTGGACAATGGCGCATTACCTGTCGCCTATCGCAATCCAGCATTTCCTCATAACGGGCGGCGGCAATGCGGAAAATTCCTCTCTTTATCAGAACCCGGGGTGGCCGCTTGTCGCGAACCAACCTCCAGTCAGTCTCTAATATAATGGTTTTATGAATATCAAATTGAATATCAAAGCATTCCTTATTGCTTCCACAGTCGCTTTGTCTCCATCCTGCTCCGGAACGCAGCCCTCCTCGGGTCCGGATGTGTCAGCGGATGTGCAGATCGTCCAGGTGGACGCCTTGCGTAAGATTTTTCTGGAAGACAGCCATTGGGATGAGGAGACAGAAGTCTGGAGTTATGCCAAAGGAGAGGTCGCGGAGTTCCAGTTTGTCGTCAGATGCGACTCTCCGGTTTCTGACCTGAAGGTGGAAACGGACGGCCTGATGTGCGGCTCGTCTGTCATAAAGCCGTTCAGGAAGGCCTTCGAGACCTATGTGGTGGCTGGCAAGCATCTGGAACCCGCCGGAAGCGCGGCGGTCTTCCCGGCCTCGGACAAGTATCCTGACTGTCTTAAAGAGGTCGCGTCAACCAAGGTCGCGGCCTCGGTCAACCAGCCTGTGTGGGTAAGCTTTTCGATTCCCAAGGATGCCTTGGCCGGAAGATACGAGGCTACACTCACGTTCTCCGGGAAGGTCGGTGACGGGACATTCTCCATTGAACGCAAGTTAGGGGCTGATGTCAGGAACGTGACTCTGGCCGAGCAGGAACTGCTTGTCTCCAATTGGCACAACCATCGTTTCCTGTCGTTGTTGAAGAACGGCAGCAATGTCCCGATGTTCTCGGACAGTTATTGGGAACTCCTCACAATCATGGCCCACACGATGAGGGACAGCGGACAGAATGTCTATTATCTGGACAAGTTGCTTGATTATGTGAAATGTGAACTGAACGGAGACACCTGGACATTTGATTTCGCCAATTTTGACAAGGCCGTTGGTATATTCATGAAAGAGGGGAACCTGAAACGCATTGAAGGAGGACATATCGCGCATCGCCTTGGCGAGTGGGAATCGGCCTACGGTGTATACATCCCGAACAGAACCGATGTGGTGCCGCTGTCTTCCAGGGAGGCTGAGATATTCCTGCCCCAGTTCTCTTCCGCATTGGAGAAACATCTGCAGGGAAAAGGTTGGGCCGGGATATACCTTCAGCACATCGGTGACGAGCCGTGTGACGCCAACGCCTCCACTTATGTGGATGTGGCGCGGGTTTTCCGGCAGAATGCTCCGTCGCTCCGCATTCTGGACGCTGTCCACAGCCATGCCCTGGCCGATGTCGTGGACGTGTGGTGTCCGGAACTGGATTATTTCCATTCAGGCTACGAGTTCTATAAAGAGCGTCAGGCCGCGGGAGACGAGTTGTGGTTCTACACCTGTATGGCTCCGAGAGGGGAGTATGCCAACCGTTTTCTGGAACTTCCGCTGATCCACATGCGCATCCTCCATTGGCTCAATTACAAATACGGTGCGACAGGATACCTCCACTGGGGGTTCAACCAGGATTGGACGAAGACCGGACAAGGCATCGCCACGGACGGGTATTGTCCAGGAGGCGACACATACATCGTCTATCCGGCCTACAAGAAAGTCTACAGTTCAATCCGGCTTGAGTCGATGCGTGACGGAATCAATGATTACACATTGCTGACAATGCTCGGAAAGAAGAATCCTGACAAGGCCCGTGAGATAGTTGACGCTGTCGTCCTTGGAATGGATCGCTATAACCTTGGGATCCGCTTTTTCAGAGAAACGCGCGAGAAAATGCTTGAAGCGCTTGAACAATAATATTAATTGACATAAAACATGAACAACAGAATAATAATAGCTTTGCTGTGTGCCGCGTCGGTGCTTGGCGCGTGCGACAAGAACCTGACCGCCGAATTGACACTTGACACGGAAATATTCACCGTGCCGGCCGAAGGAGGCCATTTCCGGCTGGGTGTCACCGCTTCTTCGGCCACTAAGTCCCACGTCGAATATTCCGGCGAAACCGAGGATTGGATTCATCTTCTGCCTTCCGTACTCAAAGGGAACGGCATACTCGAAGTCAACGTGGATTCCTACGACTATGTCCTTTCGGACAGAAGGGCTGTCATCAACGTTGTGATGGACGATATGGTCAAGACTGTGGAAGTCGTGCAGATGGCCAAGCCTGGGCTTACACTTGGTGTGAGACGTCTGATAGGATGCGATTCGGCGAATGAATATGCGGTTTCTGTCGCGAGCAGCGGCCGGTGGACCGCCAGTGTTTCCGAAGGTGCGGACTCTTGGATATCGTTTGTCAAAGGAGCCGGCGAACAGGGAGAAGGTGAGCTCGTTCTGTCTTTGTCTGCCGTTGAGTCCTACAGTACCAGACGTGATGCGGTCATAAAGGTTTCGGCCGGTTCTCTTTCAGAAGAGCTTTCTGTGTCACAGGGCTATGGCGTTTTGATCGGCGGAAAACTGTGGGCCAAGTGTGATGTGGGTGAGCCGAACAGATTCACGGCTTCTCCCGAGGTGAGAGGTCTGCTTTATCAGTACGACAAGAAGATCGGATTTCCGAGCATACAGAACGATATGACCACCCCTGCAGGCTTTGAGACCACGGCCTATGCCGGAGGAGACACTTGGAGTGACGCTAACAACCCTTGCCCGGCCGGATGGCGTGTTCCGACGGCTGCCGAGGCGGAGGCTTTGATCGGGACCAACAATGACGAGCCAAAGAAGTTCAAGTGGGGCTGGTGGTATGCCGAGCAGGGAGCCTATGTCGGAACCGTGGACGCAGCCTCGGCCGGGCCGGAGGATCCAAAGGGCTGCATATTCCTTCCGATGAGCGGCTACAGGGATTGGCAGGACGGGTACGAGAAGTACTGGGCCTCGACTTTCATCCAGACCGTGACACGCCCAGGCCATAATTGGGGACGTGTCTACTATCAGGTTCACTGGGATAACCAGATGTACAAGTTCAATCAGGAGAACAACGCGGCTTTCCCGGTTCGCTGCGTCGCGGACATGAATTAATGACAGGTGCCTTTATGAGAAATATTCTTACACTTTTGTTTTTGACTTTTGCGCTCTCGGCAGGAGCGGAGTCCAAGGCGGTGCTGAATCTGCGATGGGCTTCCACGGGCTCGCATTGTGTCGAAGGCGGAGGCGAGTCGCTGGAGTTTCAGGACAAGGCCTTTGAGTATTCCGTGTGGAGAGGGGAGAGAGCCTATGCTCAGGCGGTTGTCTCATCCTCGGATGATTTGTCAGAAGTCTCTCTGTCAGTCAGTGATTTACGGAATGGGAAAAAATCCATTCCGGCGGAGAACATCACGCTTCAGTTTGTGAGTTTTGTCATTTCTGACCTGTTGGACACAACGAGGTTCTCGCAATGCGGTTACCGTGAGGACAAGACAAAATGGGGCGAGGTACAGGTCGCCGACATCCTTGACATAAATGAATATGCCGGCGTCCCGGCCGGAAGGATGCAGCCGGTCTGGGTCACGGTGTCTGTCCCTGAAGATGCGAAGCCAGGCAAATATTCCGGCAAACTGACAGTGACCGCCGCCAACGCCAAGGCGAGGAGTCTCCCGATTGAGATCCGTGTGGCGGATCATGTCCTGCCTCCTGTCCGCGACTGGACTTTCCATTTGGATCTTTGGCAGAATCCTTATGCGGTGGCGCGGCTTGAGAGCGTCCCGCTATGGAGCGAGGAGCATTTTGAAGCGATGAGGCCTGTGATGTCTTTGCTCGCCGACGCCGGCCAGAAATCTGTCACGGCCACACTGATAAACCGTCCTTGGAACGGCCAGACGTATGATGCGTTCGGATCGATGGTGACCAAAGTACGCCGCATTGATGGAACCTGGCTTTTTGACTACACGATCTTCGACCGATGGGTGGAATTCATGTTCTCGTTGGGAATAGACCGCCAGATCAACTGCTACTCCATGATTCCTTGGGCAATGGAGTTTGATTTCTACAATCAGGCCACAGGCTTGAACGATTGTGTTCGGACAGTTGCCGGGAGTCCTGAATATGAGGAGTATTGGGGGCGTTTCATCAAGGATTTCGCCGGGCATCTTCGTGAGAAAGGATGGTTTGAGAAGACCATGATTGCGATGGATGAGCGCCCGCTGGACGCAATGAAAGCGGTTCTTGCGGTGGTGCGCAAGTACGAGCCGGATTTCAAGGTGTCGCTTGCGGGCAACTATCACGAACCTGTGATCTTCGACATCGCGGATTTCAGCGAGGCATTCGTGTTCAAGAAAGAATTTCCGGAGGACGTTAAGCTTCAGAGAAAGGAACTTGGACTGTTGACAACATTCTACACATGCTGCGGAGAGGCTCATCCGAATACCTTTGTGATTTCTGATCCGGATGAGTCCACGTGGCTTGGTTGGTTCGCTGTGGCCGAGAACTACGACGGCTACCTCCGCTGGGCCTACAACAGCTGGCCGGAGGCTCCTCTGACCGATGTCCGCTTCCATTCCTGGCCGGCAGGGGACTGCTTCATCGTCTATCCTGGAGGCCGCGGCAGTGTCCATCTCGCCAAACTTACCGAGGGAATCCAGGACTACGAGAAGATTCATATTCTTAAAAAGGAATGGGAAAAAACAGGTGACGGGGAGTCACTTGGGCGCTTGGAGGAAGTCCTTGGTGAGTTCACCGCCGATAAGGTCCTGGCCGAAGGCGCGGGAAGGGCTGTCAAGGCCGCGAAGTCTTTTTTAAGTGAATATTAAACCTCTTGTTTATGAAAGGATTTATCTGCGCGCTCATGTCAGCGCTTGTGTGTATGACTGTCTCATGCTGTGATTCTGATTCTGCCGCACCTGTCCCTGATGTCATATTTGACACGGACATCGGTGGAGACATTGATGATGTCCTTGCCTTGCAGATGGTCATCAACTACCACAATGCCGGAAAGATCAATCTGGCGGCGGTGACCATCTCGAAAGACAATCGAAAGTCTATCCTGCTTGTGGACGGAATATGCCGTTTCAACGGAATTGACGGGATTGACATAGGCTTTGCCTCGAACGGAGTCGATCCGGATGAATATTACTACCTTAATCCGGTGCTTGACGCAAGACGCAAAGACGGCTCTTCACTGATCAGCCCACTTGTGGACACCGCTTCTGTGGAAGATGGCTACAAGGTCATGAGACGCAAACTTGCCGAGTCGAAGGACGGAAATGCGATAATAATAACAGTAGGCTCTTTCTGCAATATGTCCAACCTGCTTCTTTCAGGCCCCGATGAGATCTCGCCTTTGAACGGGGTGGATCTGGTCGCCCGCAAGGTCGGCAAGGTCTGTGTCATGGGAGGGACATTTGATCCTGCGAATATGTTCCCGGAATGGAACATCAAAGGGGACATCCCTTCTTCGCAAAGGCTGTTCGACCTGTGTCCCGTGACAATGGTCGTGAGCGGATGGGAAGTCGGGAATGCGGTTCTCTATCCTGCGGAAAGTATAGAGAATGACTTCGGTGATGTGAATGAGAACCCTTTGACAGTGGCTTACACCCATTATGCAAAGATGCCGTTCTGCAGACCTACATGGGACCTTAGCTCTGTTTACGATGCTGTGACATCGGACAGGAATGCCTATGGAATCTCCGGACCGGGGAGTATCGTGGTGGATGAGCAGGGCATCACCCGTTTCACTCCAGACGCTAACGGTCGGCATTACTATCTGACGATTAGCCCAGGGCAGGTGGACATCGCCCGACAAGCTCTTGTCGAATCTGTTGTTCCGAGACCATAGTTCCACTTGCTTTTCGTGGTCTGTAATGTCGAATGTGATTCCATTCCTTCATTTACTCGGGTTACATGCGTCTTTTCCGAAATATTTTGTGAATTAAGGGATTTTGCGTAAATTTGCAATCTGTTTTATGGCCGTGGAGCTCCAGAAGTCCCGTGAGGTTACGGGCGCTTGCGGCTGAAACTTATTAAAGTTTTGTTTTTATGTACGCAATTGTTGACATTGCAGGACAGCAGTTCAAGGTTGAGGCTGGAAAAGAGATCTTTGTTAACCGTCTCGCGGCGGCCAAGGATTCTTCAGTCGAGTTCGACAAGGTGCTGCTCGTTGACTCCGAAGGGCAGATCAAGCTCGGTAATCCTTATGTAAAGGGCGCAGTCGTAAAGGCCACCGTTCTCGATGACGAGGCAAAGGCTGACAAGGTGCTCGTGTTCAAGAAGATCCGTCGCAAGGGATTCCAGAAGCTCAATGGCCACCGCCAGAAGCTTTCCAAGATCCGTATCGATGAAATCGCTTAATTTCTAAAGAGTAACAGATTATGGCACACAAGAAAGGACAATCAAGTTCAAAGAACGGTCGTGAGTCTCATTCCAAAAGGCTTGGACTCAAGAAATTCGGCGGTGAGGTCGTAAAGGCCGGCAACATCATCGTAAGGCAGAGAGGTACTGTCCACAATCCTGACAAGAACGTCGGAATGGGCAAGGATCACACTCTCTACGCTCTCGTTGACGGAACCGTGAAGTTCACAAGGAAGAGAGAGGACAAATCCTACGTCTCGGTTATCCCTTTTGAGAACTAAGACTCGGAGGATTGATAATGAAAGAGGGCTGGCTTCGAGTTATCGTGCCTGTCCTCTTTTTGTTTTGAAAGAACCCGTTTCAGGGTTGCTTGCCTGGAAAAGTGTGTCGGGGAACCTTCCCGGCAGCAAGCGGGGAATTCCATTTTAATTGTAATTAAACCATTAGCAATATTATGCTTACACTCAAAACGCTTCGTGACGATCCGCAGCATGTGATCGAGAAGCTGGCTGTAAAGAATTTCGATGCGAGGGCCATCGTGGAAAAAGTCCTCGAACTGGACACCAACAGAAGGAATCTCCAGACTGAGAGTGACGCTCTTGTCGCCCGGCAGAAGCAGCTCGCCAACAAGGTCGGCGGTCTGATGAAAGAAGGCAAGAAGGAGGAGGCCGAGGAGGTCAAGAAAGAAGTGGCCGAACTCAAGGCCAAGTCTTCCGAGCTTCTCGCCAAGGCCGATGAGAACAACAAGGAACTTGAGGCTCAGTTGGTTCTCCTTCCGAATATGCCTTGCGACCTTGTTATCCCTGGAAAGGGAGCCGAGGACAACCAGGTCGTGAAGATGGGCGGCCCTGAGGTCAACCTTCCTGAACACGCTCTTCCTCACTGGGAACTTGCCAAGAAATATGACATCATCGATTTCGATCTTGGTGTGAAGCTCACCGGAGCCGGTTTCCCTGTCTATAAGGGCAAGGGTGCCAAACTCCAGAGGGCCCTCATCAACTTCTTCCTTGACATCAACACAGCCGCCGGCTACAAGGAGGTGGAGCCGCCTGTCATGGTCAACGCCGCTTCCGGTTTCGGTACCGGTCAGCTGCCTGACAAGGAGGCTCAGATGTACTATGTAGGTCTTGATGACTTCTATCTCATCCCTACCGCCGAGGTTCCTGTCACGAACATATTCAGAGATGTCATCCTCGGCAACAATGACTTCCCGCAGAAGATGACCGCCTACACTCCGTGCTTCCGTCGTGAGGCAGGTTCCTATGGCAAGGACGTGAGAGGTCTGAACCGTCTGCATCAGTTCGACAAGGTCGAGATCGTGCGCATCGAGAAGCCGGAGAACTCTTACGCCGCTCTGGATGAGATGGTCGCCCACGTTGAGGGCATCGTCAACAAGCTCGGTCTGAAGTACAGGATCCTCCGTCTGTGCGGCGGTGACCTTAGCTTCACATCTGCCATCACCTACGATTTCGAACTGTGGTCCGCAGCCCAGGGACGTTGGCTTGAGATCTCGTCAGTCTCCAACTTCGAGACCTACCAGGCTAACCGTCTGCACCTGCGTTACCGTGACGCGGAAGGCAGGATGCAGCTTTGCCACACCCTGAACGGAAGCTCGCTCGCTCTCCCTCGTGTGGTCGCCGCCCTGCTCGAAGACAACCAGAAGGACGACAAGATCGTCATCCCTGAGGTTCTCCGTCCTTACACGGGATTCGACTGCATTGACTGATCGAAGGATGTATTAGCAAAGCACCTTTCTTCACCTCTTGCGGTGACAAGGTTTCTTTACGAGTTATATGCCCAAGACAACCATCATAGGAATAGACCCCGGAACCAATCTCCTTGGTTTCGGGGTTATTGATGTCATCAGCGGCAAGCCTGTGTTCGTGGATATGGGCGTGCTGGACCTGCGGAATGAGGCGGACGCATATTCAAAACTCCGTCAGATCTACGACACCGTCACCGAAGTCTGCAAGACCTACCACGGCACCGAAATGGCGCTGGAGTCACCATTCTACGGCAAGAACGCGCAGGTCATCCTGAAGCTTGGGCGCGCGCAGGGGGCCGCGATGCTCGCCGCTCTTGAATATGGCATCACCGATATTCATGAATATGCTCCCCGGGAGGCCAAGCAGGCGATCACCGGCAACGGAGCCGCGTCCAAGGAGCAGGTGAGCGTGATGCTTCGCAAGACGTTGAACGTGGATTTCCAACCGGAGCATCTGGATGCCACGGACGCGCTCGCCATCGCCCTTTGCCATTACTACTCGATTTCCAGTCCGCTGGCGAAGGTGAAAGGCTCCGGAGGCTGGGAGAAGTTCATCAAGGATCATCCTGACAGGGTGAAGTGATGGTTGAATCGTTGCGCCCAGGACTGCTTGCATCGCTTCGCTCTGATATATTCATTAGGATTTTTCTTTATTATTCTGCATTTTTTACCGTGTGGATTAAACTGTCACCGTGTTTCTCTGTCAAAGGAAGCGTTAGGTTGATTAGTTGAGTATTCCTTATGAACTTAAAGAAATTCATCACTTTTGTCGCCGGCGTCATGTCGGCTTTTTCTTTGGCTTTCGCTCAGGGAGGCGGCACGGTCACATTGTCGCTTACGGATTCCTCCACCGGGGAGGCGGTCGGATTCGCGACCGTTTCAATCTCTAAGCCAGGCAACACAAAACCCTACAAGTATGCCTTGAGTGACGACAAGGGAAAGACGGTTTTTGACAAAGTCGCCGCCGGAAAATATGTCCTGAAGGCGGAACTCCTTGGCTACAAGCCTCTGACCAAGGATATTGAGGTCAAAGGGAAACTGGATCTGGGAGCTTTGAAGATGGATCCGGACAAGCAGGTGCTGGACGCCGCAAGCGTCTCCGCCGCCGGCAACCCGATCGTGATCAAGAAGGATACCATTGAATATAACGCCTCGTCTTTCAAGACGACCGAGAACGATGTCCTGGAGGACCTGTTGAAGAAGCTTCCGGGCGTGGAGGTTTCCGAGGATGGAACCGTCACTGCGAACGGTCAGACAATCAGCAAGATAACAATTGACGGCAAGACATTCTTCCTTGACGACCCACAGCTTGCGTCCAAGAATATTCCCGCGAAGATCATCGATAAGGTGAAGGTCGTGGAGAAGAAGTCCGAGCAGGCTGAGTTCACCGGCATCGATGACGGCAACGATGAGACGATAATCGACCTCTCCATTCAGAAGGGAATGATGAACGGCCTCTTCGGTAATGTTATGGCCGGAGCTGGGCACGATGTCCGCAAGCAGGTCTCTGGCTCCGAACTCTCATCCGGAAACGGTGACTGGCGTTACCAAGGAGCCGGTTTCCTGGGACGTTTCACGGATAAGAACCAACTCAGCGTGGTGATCAACGGCAACAACACCAACAACCGTGGATTCAATGATCTGGCCGGAAGTATGATGCAGGGAATGCGCGGAGGTGGCGGTGGAATGGGTCGCGGCAGCCGTGGCTGGGGACCTGGCAATGGAATCACGACTTCCTGGCTGGGTGGTCTGAACGGCAACACTTCCCTGTTCGACGGCAAGATGGATCTGGGCGGCAATTACCTCTACAATAACAACGAGACTTATGTGGAGGAAGAGAGCCGGAAGATCACCTATCTTGATGACCACAATCTTATCTACAACAACAAGGGATCCAACACGACCAATTCCGACGGCCATCGTTTCGGAGTCCGTCTTGAGCATAAGTTCTCGGAGAACACCTCGATTCTTTTCCAGCCTCAGGTCAGCTTCGGCAACGGAGATTTCAATGAAATCTCGGAGTTTTCCACTTTGACCGAGAGAAACGGTGTGGCATCGCGGACCAACGAAGGCTTCACGAGCAACACGGGCTCGAACCAGAACTGGAAGACCAACGGCTTCTTCCTCTTCCGGCAGAAACTCGGCAAGGCTGGCAGAACCCTATCTTTCAACGCGCGTTACAACTTCAGCGGGAATGATATGGATGGATTCAACCAGTCTCTTACAAGGACTTTCGATGAGTTCGAGACCGCTTCGGATTCCATCATCAACCAGCGTTACAACCAAGAGCAGAACTCTCAGTCATTGAGTGGACGATTGACCTATACCGAACCTCTCGGCAAGGGATTCTTCGTCGAGGCCAACTATGAGGCATCGTGGAACCGGAGCACTTCCACAAAGAACACTTACGACAGCGGGGTGGTTTCGGACTTCGGGGCCTCAAATCTCGTCTATAATCCTAATGGGGAAGTACTTAATGATGTGTATTCCAGTGAGATTGTCAACCGCTATGTCAACCAGACCATCGGTGCCAACTTCGTCTACCAGAAGGACAAGCTTCGCGCTCAGGCCGGTGTGAGCGCCAACCCGACCGATACCCATAATGAGACCACCGGCTTTGACACCTATGACAACCACGTTTTGAACTGGGCTCCTCAGGCCATGCTGTGGTACGACATAGATGACAACACCAATGTGCGTGGGTTCTATTTCGGCCGCTCGCAGCAACCGTCGGTAAGCCAACTCATGAGGGTTCCTGACAACACAAATCCGTTGAGTGTCTCTTTCGGTAACATGTACCTTGAACCGTATTTCAACCATAGTTTCAGGAGTGATTTCCGTCACACCAACAAGAAAAATTTCCTTTCTGTTAACGCCGGTCTCGACGGTGGAATAGTTAAGAATCCGATTGTGAACGCGCAGTGGTACGGGACAAACGGAGCGCAATATTCCATTCCTGTCAATGGAAAGGACTCCTACAACGGCAGCTTCCGAATCATGTTGAACTCGCCTATAGCGAAGTCCAACTTCAGTGTGTTCCTGATGTCCAGGGCAAGTTATTCCAAGTCATCGTCTTATGTGGGTTCTTCCTCATTCGACATGGGCAAATACTACGAAGGTGACAATTATGATGCGGAGAACTTCCTCGCCGACAAGTTCCTTGAGGATTTCCACTCGCTTGACTTCACTCTGAACAACCTTCAGACAGTCGGTCTCATGGAGAGACTTCGTCTTACTTACCGCAATGACGTTGTGGAACTTACTGCAGGCGGCCGCACCAGAATGTCAAAATCCTGGTACACAATCGCCAACCAGTCCACGAACGCGACTTGGAGCAATCAGGTGACCGCATCGATGAACTGGACCGTCCCCGGCGGTCTCGGAATAGTGGCTGACGGCAACTACAATTGGTACAATGGCTACACCACTGATCAGGGAACCCAACTGATTCTGAACGCCAAGATCACCAAGATGCTGTTCAAGGACAAATTCACCCTTGCCCTGAACGCCTATGACATTCTTGATCAGGCCAAGAATCTCTCGGTGTCAGATTCTTCGAACTATCACACGGAGACTTTGAACAACACCCTCGGCCGCTACATCGTGGTCTCCCTGACCTACCGCTTCGGCAACTTCGGTGGCAAAGGTGGCCGCCGCATGGGGCCGGGCATGGGACGTGGCCCGATGGGTCCTCCGCCTCCAAGAATGTAAACTGTTTGACAGTTATAGGTTCATCCAGAATTCCCGGTATTGCCATTGTGGGCACCGCCGGGAGTTTTTTGTGTAGTAATTCTCAACTTAGTAACATTCAAAAAATAACCTGCATCATCTTAAGGAATCTTTTCGGTCTAGATCTCTTTTCTCATCAGTCATGTGCCACCGGCACACTCCTTCTTCGAAAATAGATCTATCCTCGAAAATATTCTCTTAATCTGAGGCAACTTATTTTTTTCATGTTACTTAGAAGCAGTTTTGAATTGTTTGTTTGAAGGTTAAGAGCAAGCTCTTCCCCTGCTGCTCACCTCGGCAATCCGAACAAGTTCGATTGCTCTCGGTTCGGGCGCCGGGTTGAGATTTTTCACCTCAAAGAACATTTCAAACAATTCAAAACAGCTTCTTATACTTTTACGGAAATTCCCAACTGGAATCAGACGCATTGCAGACGTTGTCGGCTTCTTGGGGCTTTCAGCTTGTGGCGGCGTATGTATGTGTGGGGGACAACAGGCGCGCTAGTTGAAGCTTTGTGGCGGCGTATGTATGTGTGGGGGACAACAGGTGCGCTAATTGAAGCTTTGTGGCGGCTTATAGCTTGATTGTCAATCACTTGCTATTCTATCCTACTACCGGAAGTGAGTAGGAGGAAGTCTATTTAAGACATTTACTGATAATGATTTATCCGCCACGGCCTCTATTGGGGGCTTTTTTGCTTACTCGTGTATGAATCCCTGATAAAGAAAACGGCTCCGCAGCGTGTCTGCAGAGCCGTTGATTATTCGCGGAGAGAGCGAGATTCGAACTCGCGAGCCCCTTTAGGAGGCCACACGCTTTCCAGGCGTGCCTCTTCAGCCACTCGAGCATCTCTCCAATGATGCGCATTTTTTAGTTGCGGACTGCAAAGATAGTCAAAACCTTTGAATATTCAGCGTCTGTGGCGAATATTTTTACCTCGCCGCTTGCATCAGTGGTGTCAAAGGCGCAGAACTACTTGTCGTAGCGGCTTTTACAGCGTGTTGCGCTTGAGCTTCTCGACGTAGGCTTCTATGCGGCGGAGCTCACGAGGAATGGAGATGCTTTGAGGGCAGTGCTCGAGGCACTGTTTGCAGCCTATGCAGTGGCTGGCCTGGCGGACGGACGGGATGGCGCGGTCGTAGCTTACGAGGTAGGCCCGGCGCAGCTTGCGGTAGTTCTCCTGCCCGGTGCTCTGGACGATCTCGCCTTCATTCACGCATTCGTTATAGTGCTTGAATATTCCCGGAATATCGACTCCGTAAGGGCATGGCATGCAGTACTTGCAGTCGTTGCAGTTGATGGTCGGGAAGCTGGCCATGATGCCGGCGATCTCCGTGCCAAGGAATTCCTTCTCCTCGTCCGTCAGGTATTTGAAACCCTTGAATGTGCGCAGGTTGTCCTCAAGATGCTCCTGATAGACCATTCCGCTGAGGACTGTCAGGATTCTCGGGTACGATCCCACGAACCTGAACGCCCACGAAGCAAGCGATGCTTTCGGATCACGCTCCTTCAGCCTGTTCGCGACGCTCTCCGCCGGATTGGCCAGACGGCCACCCTGAAGAGGCTCCATGATCACAATCGGGATTTCCCTCTTGTCCAGCTGGTCGTACAGGTACTCGGCATTGACATTACGCTGGCCGTCGGCGTGCTTCCAGTCGAAGTAGTTCATCTGGATCTGTACGAAATCCCAGTGGTACTTGTCGTGCAGCTTCAGGAGTTCGTCGAACTGCTCCTGGTTTCCGTGGAATGACAGGCCGAGTTGGCGGATCTTGCCTTTCTCACGGTCCGCCTGAAGCAGACTCATCATTCCGTTGTTCACAAATCTGTCATCAAAAGCCTCCAGGCCTCCACGGCCAAGAGAATGAAGCAGGTAGTAATCCAGATGGTCTGTCTGAAGGTATCTGAACGAATCGTTGTACAGTTTCAGGGACGCGGCTCTGGAATGATCACTGAAATTGGACAGCTTGGTGGCGATGTAGTACGAGTTCCTCGGGTGTCTGGCAAGGGCGTTGCCGACAGCTTCCTCGGAAAGTCCCTGAAGATAAACCGGAGACGTGTCGTAGTAGTTCACACCGTGAGCTAAGGCGTAGTCAATCAGCTTGTTGGCGTTCTCCTGATCCACAATGTCCTTGCCGTTACCGTCTTTCCTCATCGTGAAGCGCATGCATCCGTAGCCAAGCAGGGAAACCATGTCTCCGTTGCCCGGATTCTCGCGCATTTCCATCTTGCCGTTCTCAATGACATCCTCGGAGTCACCGTCGAGGATGGCCTCGGCTGTTTTCTTTGGGGCGCATGCCCCGGCAAGAGCCACGGCTCCTACGGCCGCTGTTCCCGCACCGGCCCGTTTGAGAAATTCTCTTCTATTAATATTCTCGTTCATATTCGTTGATTTTGATGAAGATGGTCCAGAAGTGGCTTTAGGGGCACCCTCAATGACCGGTTATTAAGTAAGCGTTAAAAGATAAGTCGGTAAAGATTGGGCGGTATTTTCGAGGATAGATGTCTTTTGGAAGAAAGAGTGTGCCGGTGGCACATGACTGATGAGAAAAGACATATAGACCGGAAAGACAATCAAAGATCACCAAGTTATTTTTAAGGATTACTAAGCATTATGATGAACACTGTACCCATTGACGGTGATGGCGCTGATCGGGCGGGACGGGCAGAGATTCTCGCACGATCCGCAGCCGATGCACATGGCCTCGTTGACTGATGGGATTCTTGGACTCTTCTCATCATCAGGATTCTTCTTGACCATCCTGATCGCTCCTGTCGGACAGTGGCGCGAGCAGTTTCCGCAACTTACGCCGTCACGATTCACGACGCACAGGTCATAGTCCACGCTGGCTGTACCGACTTTCCAGCTGGTCTTTTCTTCCGGTGTGATTTTCAGAATCGCTCCCGCAGGGCAGACCTCGGAGCATTTCACGCACTCCGGACGGCAGTAGCCCTTCTCAAATGACATCTCCGGCTGCATCAGGTGCTCAAGTCTGGAGGACGGTCTGAGGACATTGTTCGGGCAGACGGTCACGCAGAGCTGGCATGCCGTGCAGTGCTTGTAAAACTTCTCCACACTCTCTGACCCGAACGGGGTGACAGGCGTTTTTCTGGCCGGAGCCTTCTTTGGTATGATCTCGGCGAATCCGCCGTCACGTTTCTTGTCTTTGATCTCCTCATCTTCGGCTCTCAGCGGCAGGGATGGCAGGAGTGATCCTCCGATGACGGCGGCGCTGCCTACTATGAAAGCTCTTCTTCCCTTGTCAGCCGCTTCTGGATTTTGTGAACCCTGCCGAGCCACAGGTGATGCGGCTGGATTGTCATGGGCGCGGTTTTGTATGTTTTTGCTCTCGTCGGAGGTCATTTTACTCCCGGCAAGAGCGTTTTGTGGCGTTTTTGCTCCCGTAGAGTCCAAAACATTGGCGGCCCCTGTTCCCCATGCGAACCGGTACTTGAGCGCTCCGAGCCTGCATGAGTCGATGCAGTCAAAGCAATCGACACACCTGCTGTAGTCAATCCGATGATTGTCAACATCAATGCACGCCGCCTTGCACTTCCTCTCGCAGGCATGGCAGCTCTTGCACTTTGACTTGTCGATCATCGGACGGAACATCGCGAACCTGGAGAAGAAACTCAGCGTGGTTCCAACCGGGCAGATGGTGTTGCAGTAGGTTCTGCCGTTCCTCCATGCGAGAACCACCACAACAAAGAATGTCACCGCCGCCACGATCAAGGTCGGCAGACTCCTCAACCAAACCTCCTTGGTCACAAAGGCATAGCTGTCCTGTCTTTCGGCGATCCATGCGAGCAGGTTGTTGCCCCACTGCCAAACCGGCGCGAGCAGACTCTGCGCCATTCTACCATAAGCGCTGTAAGGAGCCAGCAGTGCCACAAGCGAGTTGAACCCGGCTGCCAGCGCGATCACAAACAGTACCAGCACCCCGTAGCGCAGCCATTTGATTTCCTTTGAATATGAGAACCTTGCCTTCTTTCCTTTCCTTCTTGAACTGAGATTCGAGACACAGTCCTGAAACACTCCCAGCGGGCAAATCACCGAGCAGTAGATCCTGCCGAAAAGCAGTGCCAGCGCCAGCAGAATGGCGATGACAACGAAGTTAAGGGCCAGAACAGCTGGTAGGAATTGGATCTTGGCGAGCCAGCCGAACCAAAGGTGAAGTGTTCCGGTGAAGTCCAGAAACAGCAACGTGACCGCAACGAAGCAGATCGCCGCAACAGTGATTCTAATTTTTCGGAGCATAGTGTTTATAAGCCAAAATATTCCATAAAAATAATGAAAAATCCTGAAATGATATTAATCCAGAATCACAAGAGCGATCGACTTGTGCGAGAACGTCAGCTTGACAACATCTGATGACGCGCGGTTGAGAGTTGCCTGCCACCAGTTGTCAAAAACCACGCCGCTGGTCTGCCATACCAATCCTTCAGACTTGATATTCAAAGAATTGTCCGGACTGAATATGGACACGGCCCTGCCCTCTCCGACAAACAGCTCGCAGGAGTCCGTCAACGCGAAAGCCGTCGAGTAGTCGGACACGACATCGACATATATTCCGTCTTCCCCGGGATTGCCGCTGGCTCCGTAAAGCCTGGCATATTCCATGGTCTGTCCAAGGTTGCCGATGGTGTGTGCTTCCCGCTTGCCTGTCGCTCCGAGAATGTGCGCGGTCCTGACTTCCGGCCAATGCTTCAGCAGGTAGCGGAACGCTTTCGTCTGGTCGTTGGTCTCCTGTTCCTCCTCCCTCACGGCGATGCTGGAATATTCCTTCATCAGTCTCCTGGAAAGAGAGTCCATATCCCCGATGATGACATCAGGGTCGCGGCGGTTTTTGAAGATCCTGTCCCGGTTCCGGAGAAACGCCTCAAGCGCACCGTCGCAGCAGATGATGACATCCGCTCTGCGGAGAAGTTCGCGTGGATATTCCTTTTTCGGGAAATCGCCTTTGCAGATGATGACAGCCTCCATTATGCCTTTGTCTTGGCGATCTCGGCCTTGGATGTGCCGGCGGTCGTGGTGTAGAGCTCCGGCTCGCGGAATCCTGCGAGGAATGCCTTGATGTCCATCCGCTTCTTGCCGGCTATCTGAACCTCCTTCAGAGAGATGGCTCCGTCGGCGGTGGTGATGTGCAGGTAGGTCTTGCCGTCGGTGAGAATCTTGCCCGGAACGGTCGTTTCGACAGGCTCAACGACCTTTTCGGCCGTGAATATCTTCAGCTGGGTCGGAACTCCGCCTTCCTTGACCAGTTCCGTGAACGCGGCAGGATACGGGCTCAGTCCGCGTATGAGATTGTAAATCTGCTTGGCGGAGTCATTCCAGTCGATGTGGCATAGCTCCCGTGACAGTTTAGGAGCCGGCTTGAGCACCTCGGTACCTTGGATGAAGCTCCTCTGCACACGAGTGTCCACGTTGTGCTCGATGATGCCCTGAGTTGTCTGAACAACCAGTTCCGCCCCGATCTCCATCAGCTTGTCATGCACATCCCCGGCCGTGTCCGTGCCGGAGATGTTGATTCCCTGACGCAGGATGATCCCTCCGGTGTCGATGCCCTTGTCGATCATGAATGTCGTGGCGCCTGTCCTTGTCTCACCGTTGATCACAGCCCAGTTGATAGGAGCCGCTCCACGGTACTGAGGCAGAAGCGCGGCATGCAGATTGAACGTGCCAAGTTTAGGCATGCCCCAGACCTCTTCCGGCAACATTCTGAAAGCCACGACGACAAAAAGATCTGCTTTCAATGCTTTGAGCTGCTTCAGGAATTCCGGGTCCTTCAGTTTGACAGGCTGGAGGACAGGGATCCCATGCTCCACCGCGAACTTCTTCACGGCACTCTCGTTGACTTTCTGGCCGCGGCCACTCGGCTTGTCGGGTACAGTGACCACACCGACGATGTTGTACTTCCGTTCCAGAAGAGCCTGCAAAGGAGCCACCGCGAATTCCGGTGTGCCCATATAGACAATTCTTGTTTTCTTGAATATTCCTGCCAACATACTCTTTGTCTTTCTCCACCAATTCTTTATGCTGTCAAAATTTGAAATGTCCGTGTCGTGGATCGCTTTCCATGTAAGGAACAGACCGATCGGCAGGAGTATTCCCGCCGACATGAACGCTCCGGCCACGGTGCTGATGCTTCCGTCCCTGGCCAACTTGACTCCGGTGATGTCCACTATCCAGTAAAGGACAAAGAACAGCAGGGAAACAATGGCGGAGACCCCGATCCCTCCTTTCCTGATCAAGGCTCCGAGCGGAGCTCCGATGAAGAACATGATGAAGCATGCCAGAGCCTGACCGTAACGCCTGAGGAACTCAAGCGCGGTCCAGCGGAGGCGTACCGTGTAGTCAAACGCCCCGAACTCATAGTTCTCCAGATTGGATTTGAGCTGTCTGGCGTTGTCAGCGGCTTTCTCAAGCGCCTGGGCGGTGGCCCGGTCGTCCTTGAAACTTAGATATTCAGAATCCTTGAAATTCCTTGTAATCCCGCAGGACGATGTGTCCAGCTGCTTGTTCTGTGTGAAAATGTACGATGCGGCCGTGCTGAACAGCTGCTGGGATTTGGTGCTGTCCCTTTGTCTCTCAAGGGAGTCTTTCTGCGTCCGGAGCTTCTCCAGAGGCAGGGCCTTCACCTGATCTCCGTACCTTGCGCTGTCTGATTTCTGGAAAGCATAGTTCTGGAGCGCGATGACCATTTCCTGCTTCGTGAAGTCTATCTTCTGAAGCTGGAGGGATGTGTCGCGGTACGATTTCTCATTCGTTTCCTGATAGTTGGCACCATGGTACATCCTGAAGGTCAGGTAGGATTTGTCCTTGGACATCTTCATGATGGCCGAGTCCGCGAGAGTGAGCCGGGTGTTGCCTTTGCCGTGGTGGTCGTAGAGCATCACGTCTTTCATCATGCCGGTCCTGTCGTTCCGGCTTCCGACCCTGAGCACATAGCCGTCAACGCCGTCGTAGAACGTTCCGGAAGGGATTTTGATTTCATCCTTGGTCTTTCCGATGTCATCCCTCAGTGTGAAGATCTCGTTGTAGGAGACCGGCACGAGGTTGTTGATGACAAAGAATGTCCCCACACTGATGAAGAACGAGGCGATGAGGATTGGCAGCATTACCCGCAGGACCGACATGCCGGCCGCCTTGAGGGCGATGAGCTCATTGTTCTCGCCCATATTCCCGATGGTCATCATCGAGGCGAGCAAAGTGGCCAACGGCAGCGCCAGCGGCAGCACGGTGCAGCTTCCCCAGAAGAGGAACTCCGCCACGATGCCGAGGCTCAGACCTTTACCGACCAGCTCGTCGATGTAAACCCACAGGAACTGCATCATAAGGATGAAGATGACCACAAGAAGGATCATAAAGAATGGTCCTATGAATGAGGTCAGTATGAATCTGTCGATCTTCTTCATCCCTGAATGAGGCGTTTTATGAATATGTTCGTGAATATGTTACCGTCTATGCCGTGATGGTCTCGACCATCTTGTCAAGTGCTGCCTGAAGTCCGTCAATGTCTCTTCCGCCGGCTGTGGCGAGAACAGGCTGTCCGCCGCCACCTCCCTGAATGAACCTGGCGGCCTCACGGATGTCCTTCGCGGCGTTGTGACCGGCGGCCACAAGGTCGTTGGAGTACATCAGGGCGAGCTGAGGTTTGCCATCGTGGCTGAATGCCGCGGCGAAAGCGAAATTCTCCACTTCTTTCTGGAGGATCACCGCGGCCTCGCGGAGCATGGCCGGGTCAACGTCCTTGATGAACTTAACAACTTTTATTCCATTTATCTCCTCGGCGTTCTCGGAAATCACTTTAGCCAGCGAGGCGGCCTTCTCTTTGGCATATTCCTCGATCTTCTTCTTCGCGGAGGAGTTCTCGCTTATGAGTTTCGCCACGGCGGCTGCCACTTCAGGAGCGTTGCCCAACATTGTCCGGATGCCCTTGAGGGTGTCCGAAAGAGCGTCCAGGATGTTTTCCGCGGCCTCTCCGGTCACGGCCTCGATCCTGCGCACGCCGGCGGCGATGGCGGATTCTGAGACGATCTTGAAGAAACCGATTCTGCCGGTTGATTTGGCGTGGGTTCCGCCGCAGAGCTCGATGGAGTCGCCGAACTTGATGACGCGCACCTTGTCGCCATATTTCTCGCCGAAGAGAGCGATGGCCCCCATCGCCTTGGCTTCGTCCATCGTGGCGTCCCTCTTTTCCTCCAGAGGGTAGTCCGCGCGGATGAGCCGGTTGACCCTGTGTTCGACTTTCCTGAGCTCCTCGTCGGTGACTTTCGCGAAATGCGAGAAGTCGAAGCGGAAATAGTCCGGGCCGACGAACGAGCCCTTCTGCTCGATGTGTGTGCCAAGCACTTCACGAAGAGCGAAATCCAGAAGATGTGTGGCCGTGTGGTTAGCGGTTATCTTAAGTCTGCGCTCAACATCCACTTTCAGAGTGAAGGTTTCCTCGCAGCAAGCCGGAATCCTTTCGGCGATGTGGATCGTGAGGTTGTTCTCCTTGATTGTGTTGAGTATCTTGATCTCCTCGCCACTCTCTGAGACGATTACCCCGGTGTCACCGACCTGTCCGCCCATCTCGGCATAGAACGGAGTGCGGTCGAAAACCAGCTGGAACATGGTCTTGTTCTTCTGCTTTACTGTGCGCTGTTTGAGAAGTCTCACACCATCAAGCTCGAAGTTGTCGTAGCCGAGGAATGCCTCTTCCTCTCCTTCGTGATAGACCGTCCAGTCTCCGAACTCGTTGGCCGTGGCGTTGCGGGCCCTGTCCTTCTGCTTCTGGAGTTCCTTCCCGAATCCCTCCATGTCAACCGTGTAGCCTTTTTCGGATACGATCAGTTCGGTCAGGTCGATCGGGAATCCGTAGGTGTCGTAGAGGATGAAGGCGTCCTCTCCAGGGATGGTCTTCGTGGCGGCGTTCTTGGCGACGTAGTCGTCCATCAGCCTTATTCCACGGTCGAGAGTCCTGAGGAATGACATCTCCTCCTCACGGATCACACTCTCGATGAGTTTCTGCTGCTTGCCGAGCTCCGGATAGGCCTCACCCATGTCAGCGACAAGCTGAGGGACAAGCGAGCAGAGGAACGGCTCGTCGAATCCGAGGAACGTGTAGCCGTAGCGTACCGCGCGGCGCAGGATCCTTCTGATGACATAGCCGGCCTTCACGTTGGACGGCAGCTGACCGTCGGCGATGGAGAAAGCGATGGCCCTGATGTGGTCTGCGATGACTCTCATCGCCACCTCGGTCTTCTCGCTCTCGTGGTATCTGTGTCCGGAAAGTTCCTCGATCCTGCGGATCATTCCTGAGAACACGTCCGTGTCATAGTTGCTGGTCTTGCCCTGAAGCACCATGCAGAGCCTCTCGAAACCCATACCGGTGTCGATGTTCTTGGCAGGGAGCTGTTCCAGGGATCCGTCAGCCTTGCGGTTGTACTGCATGAACACGAGGTTCCAGATCTCGATGACCTGGTCGTTGTCAGTGTTCACGAGATCCTTTCCCGGAATCTTGGCGATCTCCTCGTCCGGACGCAGGTCGATGTGGATCTCGCTGCAAGGGCCGCAAGGGCCCGTGTCGCCCATCTCCCAGAAGTTGTCGTGCTTGTTGCCAAAGATGATGTGGTCCGCAGGCATGAGCTTCATCCAAGCCTGCCTCGCCTCCTCGTCAAGGGCTGTCCCGTCCTCTGCGGAACCCTCGAACACCGTGGCATAGAGCTTGGACTTGTCGATCTTGTAAACCTCGGTCAGCAGTTCCCATGCCCAGCTGATCGCCTCGGCCTTGAAATAGTCCCCGAAGCTCCAGTTGCCAAGCATCTCGAACATCGTGTGATGCCTTCCATCATGTCCCACAGCTTCAAGGTCATTGTGCTTTCCGCTGACCCTGAGGCATTTCTGCGAATCTGTCGCCCGTTTCATCTTGGGTACGGAGTTCCCGAGGAATATGTCCTTGAACTGGTTCATTCCGGCGTTGGTGAACATCAATGTCGGGTCGTTCTTGATCACCATCGGCGCGGACGGCACGATTGTGTGTCCCTTGGATGCGAAGAAGTCCAAAAATTGCTGTCGAATCTCTTTGGCGGTGTACATATCTAAAAATCAATTAATTCATGAATATTTTTCCGCATAGTCCCGAAAATTTCTTCGGGAAAGGCACGGAATTGGCAAAATTATAACATTTTTCGGGATATATCGCAAAAAAGGGTATATTTGTAGGCTATGGGAAAGTATATTCTCAATCCAGAGACCTTATTATATGAGATAAAGGAGGTGTCCTTGAAGTCGAAAGTCTTCAAGGGGGTGCTGCTGTTTGCCGGCAGTGTGGCGATGGCAGTGCTCTATCTCTGGCTCTTCACGTCGGTTCTTGGCTACGATTTGCCGAAGACCGCGTTCCTGAAGGCGGAACATGCCAGATGGGACGCGAGGATTGACCTCATGAACACCAAACTTGACCGCTATGCCGAGACCTTGGAAGCCTTGAGGGTGAGGGACGACGACATCTACAGATCCATATTCGGAATGAATGAGATCCCGTCCGGAGTCCGCGAGGCGGGCATAGGAGGAGTTGACAGGTACTCGTTCCTTGATGGACTCGAATCTGACAACCGGCTAAAGAACACCGCTTTGAGGATGGACAGGCTGACGAGAAAGGCTTACGTCCAGAGCAAGTCCTTTGATGAGGTTGCCTCTGTGTCCAAGACTGCCGGTGACATGGCCTCGTGCATACCTGCCATTCCTCCGGTCGTTCCGGATCAGTCAAAGTACAGACTTACCAGCCAGTTCGGCTACAGGTCTGATCCGTTCACTGGTGCAGCCAGGATGCACACCGGACTTGATTTCGCGATGAAGGTCGGCAATCCGGTCTATGCGACGGGTGACGGTGTCGTGGAGTCGGTGAAGTTCGAGTTCTTCGGGTACGGCAATTCCGTGACAATAGACCACGGGTTCGGTTACAAGACCATCTACGCCCATCTCAATTCCGTCAAGGTGATCGAAGGCATGAAGGTAAAGAGAGGCGACTGCATCGCCGAGAGCGGAAAGTCCGGCCGCTCCAGCGGCCCTCATCTCCACTATGAGGTCGTTTACAAGGGGCAGAAGGTGAATCCGGCCAACTATCTGGACTTGTCAATGCCGGTGTCGGAGTATTCAGCGATGGTCAGGATGAGGGAGAATGAATCCGGCTCATCGTCATCCGCCAGGCGACGTGCTTTCAGTGTCAGGAGCCGTTAGATGAGGAGGACAGGCAATGGGAGTGAAGTACGAGTTCGACAAGACGCGGATGGAATTCCGCAAGGTCACACATTCGGTCTGGACGGTTGTTGGAAAGGCGGCGAAATATTTCCTTGTCACCGCTTCGCTGGCGGTTGTGTATTATGTTGTCTTTTCGTTTGTGATCAGTACGGATTCCGAGCGTAAACTCAAGAGGCAGAACCAGATGTATCGCCAGATGTACAAGGAACTGTCGGAGAGGGAAGAACTTGTAGGGGATGTCCTTGACGGATTGAAGGCCAAGGACAACGAGATTTATCACCGTTTGTTCAATTCCGATGCTCCGGATCTGGGCGGGGTCTATAAGTATGCCCTGCTGTCTGACGTGGATTCCATCCAGAATGGCTTGATAGTGAATTATTCAAAGGTGAAACTTGACACTCTGGACAAGAAGGCAGACCGTGTGGAGGCGAATTTCAGAAGAATAATGGAGGTCGTTTCGGACAGATCATCCGTTCTGCCCCCGATGACGAATCCCCTTGAGACGTTCTCCTATGCGAGGACCGGAGCCTCTGTCGGTGAGAGGATAAACCCTTTCTACAAGGTCAGGACGTTCCATGGGGGGCTTGACCTGATCTCCCAGCAGGGTGAGGCTGTGAACGCCGCCGCGGACGGAGTCGTCAAGGAGGTGACGCATTCCTCAAAAGGACTCGGGAATGTCGTGTCCATCGATCATGGCAACGGTTACCTGACCCGTTACGCGCATCTTGAGAACACCCAGGTCTCAAAGGGACAGAAGGTCACGCGCGGACAGAAAATAGGTCAGGTAGGGATGTCCGGCAACTCGTTCGCCCCACACCTCCATTATGAGGTCTTTCGGGACACATTGCGGATGGATCCTTTGAACTATCTTTTCGCGTCGGTCAGTCCGGATGACTACATGGGGATGCTTTTCATGTCCGCCAACACAGGACAGTCAATGGATTAACAAACAAATCAACAAGAATATCAATGGAAAAGTTGTATTATACCATCGGTGAGGCCGCTGACATACTGGGCGAGAGCACGTCTCTGGTGAGGTTCTGGTCCAATTCGTTTCCAAAGTACATCAAGCCTAAGAGAAACGCCAAAGGCAACAGGTTGTTCACGGCGGAGGATCTGGACTGTCTGAAACAGATTCACTTGCTTGTCAAGGAGCAAGGCTTGACCCTCGAAGGGGCGGCGAGGAAGATGGCTGGCGACAGGAAGACCGTGGACGGGCGTGTGAAGGTTCTTGACAGCCTCAAGGAGATCCGCCGCCAGCTTGTGGATGTCAAAAAATCCTTGTGAATATGAAAGTAAGGGACATCACCTCGGTCATAGAGTCGTTCGCTCCGCTTTCCATTCAGGAGGGTTGGGACAACAGCGGCCTTGTCATCGGATCACAGGAGCAGGAAGTCCACGGAGTCCTTCTGGGATTTGACTGTACGCCGGAACTCGTGGATGAGGCCGCGCGATGTGGCGCGGACATGATCGTGACGCACCATCCTCTGATATTCGGGGGGATCAAGAAAATCTCTCCTGAGGATCCGGTCGGACTGGCGATCCTGAAGGCGGCCGCGGCGGGAATAGCGGTCTATGCTGCTCACACCACCGCCGACAAGGTGCTCGCCGGCGTGAGTGGAGCCATGGCAAGAAGACTTGGACTTGAGGAGATTCAGATACTTGTGGAAGAACCCGGAGGCTATGGCCTTGGTGCGGTGGGCAACCTCCCGCAGCCGATGGAGGGAGGAAAGTTCATTGAATATGTCAAGTCACGGTTCGGCCTCAAAGTTGTCCGCTGCTCGCATGTCCCGGATATTCCCGTGCGCCGTGTGGCCATGTGCGGTGGCTCGGGAGGCTCGCTGATTGAGGATGCCCGAAAGGCGGGATCCCAGGCCTACCTCTGCGGAGACATCTCCTATCATCATTTCTTCACCACTAAGGATTTTATGGTCATGGATATAGGCCATTTTGAAGGCGAAGTGGAGATTGTGGAGATATTATTTTCTCTGTTAAGGAAAAATTTTCCTAACTTTGCAATCTGTACCAGCGCGAGGCTGGAGACAAGTAATCCGGTATATTATTATTAGTCAGATAGCTATATGGCAACTAAAAAAATCAAGAAAGTCGAGACCCCGATAGACCAGAGGGAGACATTCGTTTCCCTTCAGAAGAACTTCGCTGACTCTGAGATCAGCGTCGAGGAAAAGCTTAAGACACTCTACGCGCTTCAGGAGGCTGACTCTGCGATTGACAAGATCATTCAGATGCGTGGTGAGCTTCCGTCTGAGGTCGAGGCTCTTGAGAACGAGATAGCCGACCTGAAGGCCCGTCAGACTCAGGATGCCGCTGTCATCGAGGCTTACAACCAGACAATCGCCGAGAACAGGCAGAACATCGTTGATTGTGACACCCAGATCGAAAAGTACCAGCAGCAGTTGAATGACATCTCCAACAGCCGTGAGTACGATTCTATCAACAAAGAGATTGAGAATCAGGGACTTCTTCGCCAGATCGCTCAAAAGAACATCAATGACACCAAGGCGGCCATCGCTGAGAAGAAGGAGGACATCGAATCCTTGAAGGACTACATCGCCATCAGGAATGATGACCTCAAGGCAAAGAAAGAGGAACTTGCCACGATTGTCGAGTCCACATCCAAGGATGAGAAGAAACTGCGTTCTGTCAGGGAGGATTGCGCCAGGAAGATCGATCCGAGGACGATGAGCGCGTACGACCGCATCCGCGCCAGCGTCCACAATCATCTCGCTGTCGTGTCCGTCTATAACGGAGACGCCTGTGGCGGCTGCTTCAACACGATCACTCCTCAGCGTCTTGTCGACATCGCTTCCAACAAGAAGCTCATAATCTGCGAGCATTGCGGCAGGATCATCGTCAATCCTGATTTTGAATAGACAGACAAACCGCATCGGACAATATGCCTGACCAGCCCGGAAAAACAACCAAAAAGAAGGCGAGGCCAGTCAATCTTGACACACTTGGGCTTGAGATGGGAAACAAACCGCCTCAAGCTCTTGAAGTCGAAGAGGCTGTCCTTGGAGCCATGCTGATCGAACCCTCATCCGTTGACACGGCGCTTGAGGAGCTCACTGCTTCTTGCTTCTATGATCCCCGGCACCGGATGATCTTCGAGGCCATGACATCGCTTGTGAACGAGCATGTGTCTGTGGACATAGTGACCGTCAGCGCGAAACTTCGTGAGAACGGTAATCTGGAAGCGGTAGGTGGCCCTGTCGCTCTTGCAGGGTTGTCCGAGAAGGTGGGCGCGGCCGCCCACATCGAGTATTATGTCAGGATTCTGAAGCAGAAGAACATCCAGAGGGAGTTGATCACGGCCTCATACGAGATTCTGAGGGATTCCTACGACGAAGCCGTGAAGGTCGATGACCTGATCGACGGGGCGCAGTCAAGGATCTACAACGCTATCCAGAGCAGTGTCAAGACCGACATTCAGGAGATCGGCTCGGTGCTCAACGAGGCAATGAAAGTGGTGGAGAAGAACCAGAAGGCTTCCGGGGGATTGAGTGGTGTTCCATCCGGTTTCCAGTCTCTGGATCGTGTCACGAGAGGGTGGCAGGCTTCCGACCTGATCATTCTTGCGGCCCGTCCTTCTGTCGGAAAGACAGCCTTCGCGCTCAACCTTGCCAGAAACGCTGCTGTTGACTACCACATGCCTGTGGCCGTGTTCTCCTTGGAAATGTCAGCCTTGCAGTTGGTCATGAGGCTTATGACTACCGAGTCAGGCCTGTCTGCCGACAAACTCAAGGGTGGAGCCAAACTGGATCCTTGGGACTGGCAGCAGCTTGAGACCAGACTGGCCAACCTTTCAAAGGCTCCGCTGTACATTGACGACACCCCGAGCATCCCTCTTATGGAGTTCAGGACCAAGATCAAGAGGTTGGTCAAGGCCAAGGATGTCCGTCTTGTCATCGTCGATTACCTTCAGTTGATGCAGGGGCCGGCGGAACTGCGCGGAATGCGTGAGCAGGAGGTCGCGGCGATCTCCAGAACCCTCAAGGCCACGGCAAAGGAACTGAACGTTCCGATCATAGCCTTGTCACAGTTGTCCCGTGATGCCGTAAAGAGGACCGGCGGCAGCGGAAAACCTCAGCTGAGCGACCTTCGTGAGTCTGGATCAATCGAGCAGGACGCCGACATGGTGATATTTATCCATCGTCCTGATTATGTGGGGCTTGGTGAGACTCCTGACGGTAAGGAAACCACGCAGGTCATCATCGCCAAGCACCGTAACGGTGAGGTGTGCGACATCGACATGCTCTTCAAGGCCGAGCAGGTTCGCTTCGTCGAGCCGGGAGACACTCTGGTCGCCAGGGCTGAGGAGATGGGTGGCACCGAGTCCGCCATGAACTCGGCGATGAACAATGAGTTTGACAATAACACTGAATTCTGATGAGCATATCGAAACTTTTCGGCGTCTTTGTCGCCATATTCATGCTTTCTTCTGTGCCGGCTTTCGCTGCCGGTGAGGGGAAGTGCATCCCTGTCAGGATACTCAAGGAGGAGAATCTGGCTTTCAAAGGTGGCGAGAAGTTGGTGTTCACCATCCATTATAAATGGGGACTTATCAACGCGGATGTGGCCCAGGCCACTCTTAAGGTTGACACTGTCATCCTGAACGGGCGGAAAGTCTTCCATGCGTCCATGACGGGCAAGACGCAGAGGTTCTATGAGAAGTTTTTCCGTGTCAAGGAGGATCTTGACTCATGGTTCACCCGTGACGGCATGCGTCCGATGAAGTTCACCCGGTTCGCGAGAGAGGGAAAGTACACATGCACGAACCTCTACTCTTATGTGCACACTCCCGGCAATGAGCACATAAGCGCTTCCTTGAGCAATTCAAGAAAGGGGGAGTTCTCGGCCACATTGCCCCTTGACAAGTGTACCTATGACATCCCGTTGATGTACTATGTCCTTCGCAACGTTGATGTGGACCAGCTTAGGGAAGGGGAGGATTATCCGATGACATTCGCGGTCGATGATGATGTCTATACCCTGCATTTCAAATATCTCGGCAGGGAAAACAAACGCATCCCGGAAATCGGGACTGTCCGTTGTCTTAAGTTCAGTTTCGAGGTTGTCTCCGGTGAGGTGTTCTCCGGGGATTCGGATCTTTTCGTATGGTTCTCTGACGATGACAACAGGATTCCGGTCTGGTTCTCGGCTCCTATGAAAGTCGGTCAGGTTCAGGGGCGTCTGAGAGATTGGTCTGAACTCAAGAATCCGTTTTCTTCAATGCTGGAATAGCATGGCTGCCGGGGAAGTCTCACATAAAGGCAAGGTTGTGTCGGTCGGGAAGGGCAAGGTCTCGGTTCAGATTGTGTCCGAATCCGCCTGTTCGGCCTGCCACGCCGCCGGTCTTTGCGGTGCGTCGGAATCCAAAAAGAAGATTGTGGATGTTCCGGTTTATGGAGGCCAGACATATTCAATAGGTCAGGAGGTCGAGGTCTGCCTTGCGAGGAAGATGGGACTTAAGGCAGTCTTGCTTTCTTATGTGTTTCCTTTGGTGATATTACTGATTTTAGTGTTATCTTTGTCGTGGATTGGACTCGGTGAGCTGGCCAGCGGGTTGGCTTCGATCGGGGGAATCGCGGTGTATTACCTCATACTCTACCTTTGCAGGAACCGTCTTGCGGAGGGGTATGTGTTTTATATTCGGAAATAACTAATTAATTAGCTTTTATTTGGCTTTATGACAACAACAATCATCTGGACCATCGCAGTCATCACGGGGCTTGGCCTCCTGCTGGCGTTGGCCCTTTACCTTGTCGCGCAGCGGTTCAAGGTGGAGGAAGACCCACGCATCGAGGAGGTTGAGAAGGCCATGCCGGGAGCGAACTGCGGAGGTTGTGGTTTCGCCGGATGCCACGCGTTCGCGGAGGCTGCGGTGAAGGCCCCGAATCTGGACAACAACTATTGTCCTGTCGGAGGCAATGAGACAATGAAGAAGGTTGCCGCGATCCTTGGCTACGAGGTCAAGGAGAAGGCGCCGATGGTGGCTGTGGTGCGCTGCGGCGGAACCTGCGCCGCCAGACCGAGGACCAATGAATATGACGGCACGGCCTCCTGCAAGGTCAAGGCTGCCCTCTACGCCGGGGACACGGGCTGCGCGTTCGGATGTCTCGGTTGCGGGGACTGCGTCGCCGCCTGCCAGTTCGGTGCGCTGTCTATGGATCCTGCGACCGGTCTGCCTGTGGTGGACCAGGATAAGTGTACTGCCTGCGGTGCTTGTGTCAAGGCTTGCCCTAAGTCCATCATTGAATTGCGGGCAAAGGGACCACGCGGCATGAGGATGTACGTCTCCTGTGTCAACAAGGACAAGGGACCTGCGGTCAAGAAGGCCTGCTCAGCCGGATGCATCGGCTGCGGAATCTGCGCCAAGACCTGCACCCACGACGCCATCACTGTTGAGAACAATGTGGCTTACATCGACTTCGCGAAGTGCAAGCTTTGCCGTGAGTGTGAGGCGATGTGCCCTACAGGCGCCATCATCGGAGTTAATTTCCCTAAGCCGCTGGACAAGGATGCCGTGAAGGCCCGTGTCCAGGAACGTCAGAAAAAGGCAAGAGAGGCCGCTGCAGCCGCAGCCGCCGCTGTAAAGAAGGAGGAACAGAACAATGGCTAACAGAACATTCTCAATCGGAGGAGTGCATCCGAACGATGCCAAGATCTCGCGCGATTGCGCCATCGAGGCTCTTCCGCTGCCTCAGACCGTGTATATTTCCCTTGCCCAGCACATCGGCGCTCCGGCAAAGCCGGTTGTCGCTGTGGGAGACAAGGTGAAGGTCGGCCAGCCGATCGCCGAACCGGGCGGATTCGTGTCCGCCTTCATCCACTCTTCCGTTTCCGGAACCGTGAAGTCAATCGGCCCGCGCAAGGATCTCTCCGGCAACACCCAGACCTATGTGGAGATCGCTGTGGAAGGTGACGAGTGGCTTGAGAGCATTGATCGCTCCGAGACTCTGGTGACCGATATCCCTGAGGACGGCAAGGCCATCATCGAGAAGATCCGTCTCGGCGGAGTCGTCGGACTCGGCGGAGCGACCTTCCCTACCCACGTGAAACTGACCCCGTCTCCAGGAAAGAAGTGCGAGATGCTGATCATCAACGGCTGCGAATGTGAGCCTTACCTCACATCCGACTTCCGTACCCTTCTTGAGAAGGGAGAGCAGGTCGTTGTTGGAACCGCGCTGATCAAGCAGGCTCTCGGCGTAGCAAGTGCCACTATCGCCATCGAGGACAACAAGCCGGAGGCGATAGAGCATATTCGGAAAGTACTTGCGGAGTTGAAGGGTAAGTCCTCGAAGTTCGACGGCATCGTGGTGCTTCCTTTGATGAAGAAATATCCGGAAGGTGGTGAGAAACAGCTGATTGACGCTGTGATGCACCGTCAGGTGAAGTCCGGCGGACTGCCTATCGATGTGGGCGCTGTCGTCCAGAACGTCGCCACGGCTCTTGCCGTCTATGACGCTGTGCAGAAGAACAAGCCGTTGATTGACAATTCGGTGACAGTGACCGGTGAGTGCTTCCCTAAGCAGGCCAACCTGCTCGTCAGAGTCGGCACTCCGCTCCGTTACATCATCGACTACCTCGGAGGTGTTCCTGAAAACGCCGCCAAAATCATCAGCGGCGGGCCTATGATGGGTAAGGCAATCTCCAATCTCGACGCCGCCACACTCAAGGGGACAGGCGCTCTGCTCTTCCTTACCGAGGAGCAGACCAAGAGACATCCGGAAGGCCATTGCATCCGTTGCGGAAAGTGCGCCGACGCCTGTCCTATGGGACTGGAACCGTTCCTGCTCTATCGTCTCGCCAAGGTCGGCAACACGGATGAGCTTGAGGCCAACGCCGTTCAGGATTGTATCCAGTGCGGATGCTGTCTTTACACCTGTCCTTCCTACATACCGCTGCTGGACATCATCAGCATGGCAAGAGGTCAGGTTATGGGAATAATGAGGGCTCGCGCCACAGCCGCAAAGGCCGCCGCCGAGGCCGCAAAAGCAAAAACTGTTTAAGAATATGGAAAGATTGTTGGTTTCACCGTCTCCGCACCTCCATTCCAAGACCACTACTCCGGTCTTGATGAGGGATGTCGTGATCGCCTTGATTCCCGCCGTTGTGGTTTCGGTCGTGTTCTACGGCCTTGCCGAACTGCTGGTCCTGGCTGTCAGCGTCATCTCCTGCGTGGCGCTGGAGTATTTGATCACTAAATATTTGCTCAAGGCACCGTCCACCGTCGGTGACTGGTCAGCGGCCGTGACCGGCATCCTGCTGGCCCTAAACCTTCCGGCCACGACACCTTGGTGGGTTGTGTTCATCGGCGCTGTCGTCGCCATCGGAATCGCCAAGATGACTTTCGGCGGCCTCGGACAGAATGTTTTCAATCCGGCTCTCGTGGGCCGTGTGTTCCTGCTGATCTCGTTCCCTACCTACATGACCAACTGGACGATTCCGGGAGGCCTTTTCGGGGCTGACGCGATCACTGGAGCGACCCCTCTCGGCATTATCAACGAAGGGCTTATGAAAGGACTTTCCGCCACTGACATAATCGCGCGGAACGGCCTTTCATATTCACAGATGCTCTTCGCGAACATCGGTGGTTCGGCCGGAGAGGCGAGCGCCGTCGCGATCCTGATCGGATTCGTCTATCTGCTTGTCCGCAAGGTCATCAAGCCGTGGATCACCCTTTCCATCCTTGGAACCGTGGCCGCTGTCTCATGCATCTTCTGGCTCGCTGACCCTGCCCACTTCACCGATCCTGTCTTCAACCTCCTTACCGGTGGTCTTCTCCTCGGTTCCTGCTTCATGGCGACCGACTATGTGACCTCGCCTATGAGCACGAAAGGCGGAATCATCTTCGGTGTGGGTATAGGTTTCATCACCTTGATGATCAGGTATTTCGGTTCTTATCCTGAAGGAATGAGCTTCGCTATTCTTATAATGAACTCGATGGTTCCGCTCCTGAACAAGTGGTTCCATCAGAAAAAATACGGGAGGGCATAGACTATGGCAGTAAAATCAAATCTCACCACAATGGTGGTCTGCCTGACTGTTGTCAGCCTCGTCTGCTCCGCTCTCCTTGGCGGAATGTACGCCCTGACAGCCGAGCCGATCGCAAAGGCCAACGCCGACATCCTTAAAGCCTCAATCGGAGCCGTGCTTCCTGAAGGCGGCGAACTCTCCGAGGCAAAGCCGGTCGAGGTCGGAGGACAGGCTTCTGAATATTATGTAAGCACCGTTGACGGTGCTCCTGTGGCCTACGCCGTGAAGTCAACCACCGTGGGCTTCGGTGGACCGCTCGTCCTGATGGTGGGCATCACCGCCGACGGGGTTGTTTACAACACATCAGTGCTGTCCCACAACGAGACACCGGGACTTGGAGCCAAGTGCAACACCGACGAAAAGTTCATGAACCAGTTCAAGGGCTTCGATCCGTCGTCCAAGAGCCTGACTGTCAAGAAGGACGGCGGCGATGTGGACGCGATCACGGCTTCCACCATCACTTCCAGGGCCTACTCACAGGCTGTGGACAATGCGGTCAAGGCTTTCAATTCAATCAAAGGAGAATAGGCTATGAGCAGCAATAAACTGAATATTTTCACAAAAGGTTTCCTGAAGGAAAATCCTACATTTGTACTGCTTCTGGGTATGTGCCCTACACTGGCGACCACGACCTCGGCCATAAACGGTCTGAGCATGGGACTCGCCACGCTTTTCGTCCTGGTCCTTTCGAACATCGCCATCTCGGCGATCGCGCCGGTGGTTCCGGACAAGGTGCATATTCCTGTCTATATCGTGGTCATCGCCACATTCGTGACCATCCTCCAGTTCGCGATGCAGGCCTACACACCGGCGATGTACGCCACCCTCGGTCTGTTCATCCCTCTGATCGTGGTGAACTGTATCGTCCTCGGACGCGCCGAGGCTTTCGCCAACAAGAACGGCATTCTTGACTCCGCTCTGGACGGACTTGGAATAGGTCTGGGCTTCACCCTTTCGCTGACTGTTCTGGGAATCGTGCGCGAGATCCTGGGCAGCGGCTCCATCTTCGGCCTCAAGTTCATCTCCGGAGACGGAATGCTCGCGTTCGTGATGGCTCCTGGAGCTTTCCTCGCCCTTGGCTACCTTATGGTTCTGTTCAACAAAATCGCTAAAAAGAACTAAGTCATGGAATATTTCCTCATAATAATATCGGCGATATTCGTCAATAACATCATGCTCGCCCAGTTTCTGGGCACATGTCCGTTCCTGGGTGTCTCCAATAAGATCTCCACGGCGACCGGTATGGCCGGAGCGGTGTGCTTCGTGATCACCCTCGCGACTTTGGTGACATATCTCATCAACCAGTACATTCTGGATGCCTTCGGACTCCAGTTCCTGCAGACCATCGCGTTCATCCTTGTGATCGCAGCCCTCGTGCAGATGGTTGAGATCGTGCTGAAGAAGATCAGCCCGTCTCTTTATCAGGCTCTCGGAATATTCCTGCCTCTGATCACCACGAACTGCGCCGTGCTCGGTGTGGCTCTCAATGTGGTCACGAAGGAGTTCGCTTTCGGTGGTCCTGCGCACATGCTGAACCTTGGTGAGTCTGTGGTTTACGCTTTCGCTACCGCTGTCGGCTATGGAATGGCCCTCGTGCTGTTCGCCGGCCTTCGCGAACACCTTGATTTAAATGATGTACCTAAGCCGTTCAAAGGCATTCCGATAGCCCTTGTCACTGCCGGTATCCTCGCCATGGCGTTCATGGGATTTTCAGGTTTAGTATAGTTTTTGTAGAAATAAGTGGCCTGTACATAGGTTACACTAATTTTTATGATTATGAAAAAGGCTTTATTGATTCTCACTGTTCTGATCGGTTCGGCCGCAGCCACATTCGCGCAGCCTAAGTCGATCGGAGGACGTCTCGGCAACTACGGTATCGATGTCAGCTACGAGAATTATGTTATGGGAGGCTCTGATTTCCTCGAATTTGGTCTTGGACTGGATGATGGGTTCAGCACGAGTGCTTTCCATGTGGATGGCATCTATAACTTCATGATTGTTCAGCCGGATTGGACTCCGAAGGGTAAGTGGGGATTTTATGCCGGTCCAGGCGCCAGCTTTGCTGTGTGGGAGAACGATAAGGACGAGAACACTGTCTATGCCGGATTCGTCGGTAATGTCGGTCTGGAGTACACGTTCTGGTTCCCTCTCCAGCTTTCTGTGGATTTCCGTCCGAGGTTGATGTTCGGTGACGGCGGCCTCAGAGGCGATGGCCCGTTCACTTTGGGAATAGGTGTCCGCTACGCATTCTAAAATTTAGTAAGCGTTAAGAAGCTGTTTTGAATTGTTTGAAATGTTCTTTGAGGTGAAAAAACTTCAGTTTCGACCGCTTCTTCCAAGGAAGATAGCGGTGCTATCTGACTGAAGAAGCGGGAAGAAAATGAAGTTTTTCACTCTCAAACCTTCAAACAAACAATTCAAAACAGCTTCTAAATTAAAGGATAATATTTGCGAAAGTGTGGGGTTTCATGACGAAATCCCACACTTTTTTATGCTTTTGGGCAATTATTTGGTATTTTTGCAGAATTGAGTGAGCGTTGGGATTACTCGAAATCAAAGAGCGATAATAGTATGGGAGGGAGTTTCACACTCGGCATGAATTGGGCTGAGGATGTAATATTCAAGGATAAGAAAGTAGCGTTGGAAGACCTTCCTATGGGAGAGGTTGAGGCATGCTACAAATTTCTTGAGGGGTTTGCTTCCGAGAAAGTGATCTACGGCATCAACACCGGTTTCGGACCGATGGCACAGTGGAGGGTTGATGACAAGTATCTGACAGATCTTCAGTACAACATCATAAGAAGTCATTCGACGGGAGCCGGAGAACCTTTGGAGGACATCTATGTCAAGGCGGCGATGATCGCCCGCCTGGGAACCTTCCTTCAGGCCCGTTCGGGAGTCCATCCGGATCTGGTCAGACTTCTGGTTGAGATGATCAACAGGGACATATTCCCTTTCATCCCTCAGCATGGCAGTGTCGGTGCGAGCGGTGACTTGGTCCAGTTGGCTCACATGGCGCTTTGCATGATCGGTGAGGGGAAGGTGCGCTACAAAGGCGTGTGGCGTCCGTCCGCCGAGGTTTTGAAAGAGAATGGTCTTGAGCCGTTCAAGATTCATATTCGTGAAGGATTGTCAATCTCCAACGGAACGTCTTTCATGACAGGTATCGGCGTTGTCAACCAGATCTATGCCGACAGGCTGCTGGACTGGGCCACTTTGGCTTCCGTGATGATGAACGAGATCGCCTCTTCATTCGATGACCTGATGTCCGAGGAACTCAACGAGGTCCGCCGGCACGAGGGACAGCAGGTGATCGCGGCGAGGATGAGAAGACTTTCCGAGGGAAGCGGCTGCCTTCGCAAGCGTGAGCACGACCTTTACGACAACGCCCACGCCTCGGACCACACGTTTGGTCACAAGGTGCAGGCCTACTATTCGTTGAGATGCACCCCTCAGATCCTTGGCCCTGTCTATGAGACATTCGCTAATGCCCGCAGGGTTCTGGAGGAAGAGTTGAACTCCGCGTGTGACAACCCGATTGTGGACCATGTGGCCAAGAACGTCTTCCACGGCGGCAACTTTCACGGAGACTACATCTCGCTGGAGGAGGACAAAGTGAAGATCGCCACTGTCAGGATGGCCATGACGGCCGAGCGTCAGCTAAACTACCTTTTCCACGACCGCATCAACGGCATGCTTCCTCCATTCCTGAATATGGGAACGCTCGGACTGAACTATGGTATGCAGGCCTGCCAGTTCACGGCCACCTCGACGACGGCCGAGTGCCAGACACTCGCCATGCCGAACTATGTCCACAGCATTCCTAACAACAATGACAATCAGGACATTGTGAGCATGGGCACCAACACGGCGTTGCTCACCAAGCGTGTCATCGACAACACCTATCAGGTCTTCGCCATTCATTTCATCGCTTTGGCACAGGCTGTGGATTGCCTCGGGATAGCGGAGAAGCTGGCCCCGACATCCAGAAAGGTGTATGACGATGTCCGGGTCATCGCGCCTAAGTTCGTGGAGGACAATCCGTTCTATGAGCAGATAGCGAATGTTGAGGAATATCTTAGAAACAACCCGTTAAGGCTACAATAGATGGAACTGTTCCCCGAACTCGAGAAAAGGTACACAAAGGATCATTACAGCGCCCGTGAGGCGCAACGAATGGCTGAGTTCATCTCGTTTGGCCCGATTGTGTTCCAAGCATCTCGCCTGTTGGTCAAGTACGGAATCCTTGAACTCCTTCGCGAGCATCGCGATGGGCTGACGCTGAAAGAGGTGGTGGAAGCGTCAGGACTTTCCGAATACACTGTCAAATGCCTTCTGGAAGCCGGGCTGTGCATAGGGACCGTGCTTGTTGACACAGAGACTGATCGATTCACGATTTCCAAGATAGGCTGGTTTCTGCTTACGGACGAGGCCACGAAAGTCAACATGGACTTCAACAATGATGTCAACTATGAGGGGTTCTTCCATCTGGACGAGTCCTTCAGGGAGCGTCGTCCAGCAGGTCTGAAATGCCTTGGAGACTGGAACACGATTTACGAAGGGCTCTCGACCCTTCCGGAACCGGCACGGACAAGCTGGTTCGCATTCGACCATTTCTACTCCAACAATTCTTTCGAGGAGGCTTTGAAGGTGATATTCGACCGTCCGGTCAGAAATCTGCTTGATGTCGGAGGCAACACCGGCAAATGGGCTCTCCAGTGCGTCGGCCACGATCCTGACGTGGAGGTCACTATCCTGGATCTGCCTCAACAGATCAGGCTTATGCGGAAGGAAACGTCCGGAAAGCCGGGCGCGGAAAGGATCCACGGCTGCGGAGGCAACCTTCTCGATCCCTCGACCAAGTTCCCGACGGACAAGGAATATGACGTCATCTGGATGAGCCAGTTTCTGGACTGTTTTTCCGAGGAAGAGATCCTGAGCATTCTTCGAAGGGCTGCGGAGGTTCTTCGTCCGGGTGCGAGACTCTGCATAATGGAGCTTCTGTGGAACCGCCAGCGCTTTGAGACGGCTGCTTTCTGCCTGGCGATGACCAGCCTATACTTCACGGCCATGGCCAACGGTAACAGCAAGATGTACTATTCCGAGGACCTGACAAGGCTGATAGAGAAAGCCGGGATGAAGGTCGGGAAGATCATTGACGGAATCGGTCAGGGACACAACATATTGATTTGCGTAAAAGAATAATAGATTAAAAAAATAATGAGCAAGGAAGAAATAATCACCAAGATCAACGGATTCCTCGTTGACGAGTTTGAAATCGATGCGGCGCTTCTCAACGACAATGCCGCCCTCAAAAAGGATCTGGGCATTGACAGTCTCGACATAGTGGACATCATCGTTCTGATTGACAGGGAATTCGGCGTGAAAGTCAAGACCGAGGAACTCGGCAGGCTCACAACTCTGGGCAGCCTTTATGATTTCATCGAGGAGAAGGTCGCTTAGAAAAGCTGGTCTGGTACCGGTCCGGCAAGCGTTAAGGGATAATCTTTGATTGCCTTTGGCTTAATTCGGAAACATGTCAGAGAACGGAGAAAGGCAGTGGCAGGGTACGACTGACGGGACCTCGTGGATGCACAGGTCTCTTATCGGGATGATGAAGGTCATTCCGCTGTGGTTTTTTTATCTGCTGATGAGCCTTGCGATTCCGTTCTACGTGATATTCAATCACGAAGGGTACATCTCCAACTATCATTACTTCCGTCGCAGACATGGTTTCAGACCACTGAAATCTTTCCTTCATGTGTTCGCCTGCCATTGGATGTTCGGAACAGTCATCATGGACAGGTTTGCGTCATATTCGGGAAAGAAGTTCAAGGTGGATGTGCCGCAGATGCCAATGTACGAGGAACTTTGCGCCGGGAAAAGCGGCTTTTTGCAGTTGGGCTCGCACATTGGCAACGATGAGCTGGCCGGCTATGAACTGAGGCCTCCCAAGAAGATGAGCGCGTTGGTGTTCGGCGGAGAGGGAGAGGCTCTGACAGAGAACAGGGAAAGGATTCTGGGTGGAAATAATGTGCGTCTGGTGAACATTTCCGGGGATATGTCCCATCTCGTGATCCTGAACAATGCCTTGGCGGATGGTGAGATTGTGAATATTCACGGAGACAGGGTCTTCGGCTCGAACCGTACAGTCTGTTGTGAGATTCTCGGCGCCGATGCGGAGCTGCCTTTGGGGCCGTTCCTGTTGGCTTCGATGAGGAATGTCCCAGCGGTTTCGGTCTTTGTGATGAAGGCGGGATTGAGAAAATACCGTGTGCGTCTGTATCGTCTGGACAAAGGATTGGAAGACCTCGGGGTGAGAGAGAAGGCAGTGGCGATGGCCAAGGCTTACGCTGGTGCCGTCACGGAGGTGCTGAAGGTTTATCCTGACCAATGGTTCAACTTTTATGAATTCTGGAAAAATGACTGAGGAAGAACTGAAATCTTTTGACTTCACATCTGTGGACATAGGGGATCTTCTGCCTCAGCGGAAGCCTTTTGTCATGATTTCCAGTCTGTTGTCGTGTTCCTATGAGAGGACAGTGACGCGGTTTCTGATTCAGGAGGAGAATGTCTTCGTGGAGGACGGGAAATTTGTCCCGGAAGGCCTTGTGGAGAACATCGCCCAGACATGTGCCGCAAGGATTGGCTTCATCAACAAGTACATACTTCATAAGCCGGTCAGCGTGGGTTATGTCTGCGCCTTAAAGGATTTCAAGGTTGTGGAGACTCCGGCCGTCGGCGTGGCAATAGAGACGGAGATCAACCTCAAGGGGGAATACGGGACTATGCTGATGGTGGATGCGGTTGTAAAATCAGACGGGAATATGATAGCTGAAGGATCGATGGTCATCGCCTTGGATGAGGACAAGCCGGTTGGCGGGCAGAAGGCCGTGGTCAAGGTCGCAGACAACATCATCTCGCCTCTGGGAACGACTACGGAGGAAAATTATGCCGCTGTGAAGGCCGGAAAATCGGCACTGAGACTCTACGAATCCTCAAAGAACCTTCCGGAACCATTCTTCGCCTCGTTGATTGACGAGGATTCCTTGGCTGATGAATATGCCGGAATCGACTCGTCCGCAAGGATTGGCGAATATGCCGGACTGGACGGTCTCACGCGTTTTGAGAAACGGATAATCCTGTCTGTGTCAAAGGCTTTGAAAGGCACGGAGACAGATCCGGCTTCCGAAGATGTGTTGTTCGTGCTATCTTCCACGAAAGGCAATGTGGAACTGCTGGACAGCGGTGCCGAACCTTGTGGCGGAGATCCGGCCGAGAGGGAACGGCTCGGGAACTCGGCGGAGAAAATCGCCGGATTCTTCGGGAACAAGAACACACCGATTGTCGTGTCAAACGCCTGTGTCTCCGGACTTTGCGCCCAGATAACGGCGATGAGGCAGCTCAGGGCCGGAAAATTCGGCACGGTGATCGTGACCGGATCCGATGTCCAGTCCCGTTTCATCATTTCCGGATTCCAGTCGTTCAAGGCGTTGTCGCAGGAGGCATGCAGACCGTTCGACGCGCAGAGAAAGGGTCTGAACCTTGGGGAGGCTGCCGCCACGATCATATTCCAGTACAAGACTCCCGTGCCTGACGATTGGGTTCTGGTCAATGGTGCGATCCGCAACGACGCGAACCACATCTCCGGGCCGTCCAGAACGGGAGAGGGAAGTTTCAGGGCGATCAAAGCGGCTCTGGGCGAAGTCAAACCGGAGAGTCTTGCCCTTGTTTCGGTACACGGCACATCGACCGCCTACAACGACGAGATGGAGTCTATCGCTTTGAACAGAGCCGGATTGCAGAACGTGCCTGTGAATAGCCTGAAAGGCTATTTCGGCCACACGATGGGGGCGGCCGGAATCCTTGAGACCATCCTTTCGATGGCTTCGGTCGATGACGGAACGCTACTTGGGACACGGGGATATTCACAATGCGGGGTCTCTTGTCCGCTGGACATCTCCCCGGAGCCGAGGAAGACGACAAAGCGGGCTTTCGCCAAGCTGCTGTCCGGGTTCGGAGGCTGCAATGCCGCCGCCATATTCATGAAAGGTGACATTTTTAATGGAGGTGACGAATGAAGACAACGGCTCATGTCCTGATCACGCCGGAGAAGGTGGTCGTTGGAGAAAAAATACTTATCTTTGGTTCCACTGGAGCTGACCTTTTGGTGGAGATTTACCGGCAGAAGGTAGGGAACTATCCCAAGTTCTTCAAAATGGACCCTTTGGCGCGTCTGGGATTCGTCGCGACGGAACTGCTCCTGGGCGAGGAGAATCCGAGAAGGACAGACTGTGAGGACAGGGCTGTGATCCTGTTCAACCGGAGTGCCTCCCTTGCGGATGACACCGAGTACCAGAAGACCATCGGGAAAGACGGGCTCTTTCCCAGCCCTGCGGTGTTCGTCTACACTTTGCCGAACATCGTGACAGGGGAGGTCGCCATCCGCAACAAGTACTACGGTGAGACCTCTTTCTATGTGCTTGAACGCCGGGATGACGAACTGATGAAAGAGACCGTGGAGCAGTCATTTCAGGATCCGGTGACGCTGTCGGCGATTGCCGGTTGGCTGGAATGCTCTGACCCGGAACATTTTGAGGCAGAATTGTATTTAATTGAAAAACAGTAATATGGACGCACTTGTCAACGAATTGAAAACAAAGATCATCGAGGCTCTCAAGCTTGTTGATCTCAAACCGGAGGACATTGATGCCGACGCTCCTCTCTTCGGAGAGGGTCTTGGACTCGATTCCATTGACGCTCTGGAACTTATGCTTCTTTTGGAGAAAAACTACAGCATCAAACTTAAGAACCCTGCCGAGGGCAAGGAAGTCTTCAAGTCCGTCAGGACTATGGCCGAGTACATCAAGGCTAACCAGTCGAAGTAAGTGTCCGGGAGAATCGTCATAACAGGAGCCGGGATCATCTCCGCCATCGGGGTGGGGAAGGAGGAGACCTTGCGTTCTCTGGTCGCCCGCAAGAGCGGAGTCGGGAGGCTGAGGCATCTTCAGACCGCCCATTCCGACCTGCCTTGCGGAGAGGTGAATATGTCCGACGAGGAACTCAAGAACGCTATCGGGGTTCCTGCGGACAGGATTGTTCCTCGGACAACCTTGCTCGGAATCATAGCTGTCAGAGAGGCGATGGAGGAGGCTGGAGTCAAAGGTTCGGATCGTGCTGCTTTGATTTCCGGGACCACGGTCGGAGGAATGGATGTGACTGAGCGTTGTTGTCTTCAAGGTGGTGACCAGTCTCTTTTCCGTCTTCACGACTGCGGAAGCTGCACGGATGAGATCGCTGATTTCTTCGGTGGTTTCGGCCTTGTGACCACAATCTCCACGGCTTGTTCTTCGGCGGCGAACTCGATTATGCTTGGTGCGGATCTGATCAAGAGCGGTCGCTGTGATGTCATTGTCGCCGGTGGCGCGGAATGCCTGACCAGATACCATCTCAACGGGTTCAATTCTCTCAAGATACTGGACAGCGAGCCTTGCCGGCCGTTCGACGCGACACGTAACGGGTTGAATCTTGGTGAAGGTGCCGGATTCGTGGTTCTTGAAAGTGAGGAACATGCCTTGAAAAGAGGCGCGGTGCCGCTCGGAATCCTTGACGGCTACGGCAACGCCTGCGACGCGTTCCATCAGACCGCATCCTCAGATGATGGCGAGGGCGCATTCCTCGCGATGTCCAAAGCATTGAATATGTCCGGTTGGAAACCTTCGGACATCGACTATGTGAACGCCCACGGCACTGCCACACCTAACAACGACGCCAGCGAAAGCCGGGCTATGATCCGTCTATTCGGCGACAAGGTTCCGCCGGTGTCCTCCACAAAGGCGTTCACCGGCCACACGACCAGCGCGGCCGGCAGCATCGAGGCGGTGATCTGTCTCCTTGCCATACGGCATGGCTTCATTCCGGCCAACCTGAACTGGAAGGAACCGTTTGACGGAGGAATCATCCCGGAGACTGAGGGGCGTGAAGGAGTCACACTCAATCACGTTATGTGCAATTCATTCGGTTTCGGAGGCAATGATTCGTCCTTGTTGATCTCACGTTATGACAAATAGGATTTACATACGTTCTGCCGCACAGATTTCTGTCCAGAAACCTCTCTGCGAGGGCTGGATGACTGATCCCGCGCCATGCTCCGGGCCTTATCTCAGAAGTCAGGATCCTGATTTCAAACAGTTCCTGAATCCGCTGCAGGCACGCAGGATGGGCTTGATTCTGAAACGCGCGATCGCCGTTTCCCTGACCGCATTGAAGGACGCCGGCATCGAATGTCCGGACGCCATATTCACAGGAACAGGACTTGGTTGCATGGAGAACACGGAGAACTTTCTGTCGGCGATGTGCCGTGACGGGGAAGAGATGCTTCCTCCGACCTATTTCATGATGTCCACGCACAACACGATCAGCTCTGCTGTGGCCATCCTGCTTCGTTGTCACGGACGGAACTGCACATATTCGCAGAAGGACATTTCCTTTGAGAGCGCGCTGCTGGACGCTTTCCTCCAGCTTCAGTTTGGTGGAGTCTCCAACACCCTTGTCGGCTCCCACGATGAGACGACACCGGACTCCTACGACCTTCTGGAAGGTGCCGGGTACTTCGGTGAGGGTGTCACTGCCGCCGAGGCATCGTCAGCGTTTGTGCTTTCCGCATCCCCTTGTCCTTCGACAGGCTCAGGGACCGATTTTGTGACAGACTCAAGTACCCATGGAATGATGCGGGACGACCAGCCCCTGGGCTTGTGGTTCGACAATGCTCGCCAACCATCGAAGAAACCTCTCTGCGAACTGGCCGATGTCCGGATTCTTCATGATCCAAAGAATCTGGAATCCATTGTCAATGAATACAATGCCTCATGCGTCATTCGCAGCTCTGACTATTTCAAGCTGTTCGGCAAATGCTTCTCGACCTCAGGTCTCGGAGCCTACGAGGCCGCTATGAGGATCGCCAAAGGACTTGACAAGGACATCCTCGTCGTGAACGATGCCGGAGAGGATGTGGGACTGGTTTATCTTAAAGGCCTATGTGGAGACTGCTGACACTGTCCGTCATCCAAAGCCTCCTTCTTTCCGGAGGTCAGGTGCTTCTCAAGTTCGCCCTTGAGAAGATGGGCAGCTTTGAATGGACATGGGCGTTCTTCGGACGTTTGCTTGTCAATTGGTGGTTCCTTGGCTGCGGTCTCTGCTACGCCGGCGGCACGGTTCTGTGGATGTACATCCTCAAGAGATTCCCGTTCAGCATGGCTTATCCGATGATCAGCCTGAGCTACGTGTTCGGAATGCTCGCGGCCATATTCATTTTCCATGAGAACATTCCCGCCACCCGATGGATCGGTGTGTTTCTGATCATCAGTGGATGTGTGTTCATCGCTAAATAGTGAAAGATGAAAAGTTTAAGAATAATATTCATTGGTCTTGCGCTGCTTTTCGCCGTTTCAACGGCTTCCGGTGCTGATAGTAAGCCGCTGACGGAGGCGCAGGCCACAGAGGCCATCAAAAAGATTGACGCTTCATGCGCAGGGATCAAGAGCCTCACGGCTGACTTCAAGCAGGTCAAGGACATAGCCATCCTTCAAGAGAAGATGGTTTCTACCGGGAAGATGTATTTCGCCGACGGAATGTTGAGGTGGGAATATGTCTCGCCATACACCTGTCTTTTCATTCTGAACAAGGAGAAGGTGCTTCTGCAGAGCAGCCAGACCTCCAGCAAGATGGATGTGAACTCGAACAGGCTTTTCAAGTCCATCGCAAGGATCATCATGAGCAGCATCACAGGGCAGGGATTGTCCGGCGGTGGGGATTTCAAGGTGCGGATGTTCCTTGACGGCGGCTGTTATTCGGCTGAGCTGGAACCTCTTGAAAAGGAGATGAAGCAGATGTTCAAGACTGTCCGCTTGCATTTTGGCAAGGACTTGAAGGTCAATGAGGTGGATTTGGTTGACAACAGTGGCGTGACGGTGATCACGATCCGGAACGCCGTGTATAACAAGACGGTCGATGCGAAGGTTTTTGTTGTTGATTAGCCTGCTGCTGCCCATTAGTGTGGTTGGTGAGCCCTGTCGAACCACGGTCACTTCGACAGGCTCGGCGACCGGAAACACTGCGGTCACTGAGCCTGTGGTTTGTCTGGGCTCACCAACCATCGAAGTGACCGCTTCGGCCGAACGGACCGACACAACAGAATCTTCCTACCTTTTCCCGTTCAGCGATAATGAAACCACCCGCTACACCGTGGCCATAACATACAAAAACGCCTCTTTTTCGGGAATATGTGTGGTCAAACGGATGGACGGAATCATCGCCGGATCCATAGTCAACGAGTTCGGTATCAGAGCTTTTGACTTCAAGATGAGCGGGAACCGGAGACGCGTCAAACTGCTCAATGCAATGAAACCTCTTGACAAATGCTTGGTCCGCAAGGCGATAGCACATGATCTCAAGAGACTGTTCGCGGCGGAGAATACCGATGAATATGTCTCCGTGGATGAAGGTGGAGCCATCATCATGCAATGCCCGAACCGCCGCTACAGTTTCTCGAAAATGAATATTCCCGAATGAGACTTTCAGGCACATTCTTCACTGTGATCTCCACTAAAGAGACCGAGAACGGATCCGAACCACGGTTGGTGAGTCCGGTCGAACCACTCATCAGGCTCGAACCAGGCAACGTGATCTTCAAGGCGCATTTCCCTGACTATCCGATCACCCCAGGAGCCGTGCAGATCCGTGTGGCCACGGAACTGCTTGAGAACCATCTTGGCAAGGGACTGACTCTTGCCCGGGTTGGGGACCTTAAATTTATGGAGCCTCTTTTCCCCGGGGCCGAGGTGACATATTCATTCACGGAATCGGTGGAGGCCGATGGCCACTTGAAAGTGGAACTCACCGTCCGCTCGGAGGAAAAAGTCTTCTCGCGGATGAGCCTTGAATATTCCTGTGAGGGTAGTCCTGATGGCGCTTCGACAAGCTCGGCGACCACAGTTCCGGTCACTGAACCTGTCGAAGTGACTGAACCTGTCGAAGTGACCGAGCCTGCCGAAGTGACCGAGCCGGTCGCCGAGGTGTCTATTTGGCGAGGCTCCTCCGAGCCGGTCTCTGAGCTTGTCGAAGCGCCCTGCCTATTGAAGAATCTGAAAACCTGCGTCATCATACCGGTCTATAACAATGCGGGAACAGTCAAGGATGTGGTGCAGAGAGCATTGAAGTACTGCAAGGACGTGATCGTGGTGGATGACGGCAGCACAGACGGCTCTTCGGATTCATTGTCTGAACTTGGCGCCGTTGTCGTCCGCTATGAGAGGAACCGTGGGAAGGGCTACGCTCTCAAGACAGGCTTCAAGGCCGCCAGAGACCGCGGCTTTGAACGGGCCGTCACCATTGACGCTGACGGCCAGCATTTCCCGGAGGACATCCCTGTTTTTGTCTCCGCTATTAAAGAGCATCCCGATGCCATGCTTGTCGGAAGCCGCAATCTAAGGATGGAGAATATGCCGGGAGGCAACACTTTCGCCAACAACTTCTCGAATTTCTGGTTCAGACTTCAGACCGGCGTGAAACTCCCTGACACCCAGTCCGGTTTCCGTCTCTATCAACTGAACCGCATCGGCAGACTCCGCTTTTTGACCTACCGCTATGAGGCTGAACTGGAACTGCTTGTGTTCCAATGTTGGAAAGGAGTCCGGATGCTTCCTGTCGGGATCAATGTCTATTACCCTCCGGAAGGAGAACGTGTCACTCATTTCCGTCCGTTCCGGGACTTCTTCCGGATCAGTGTCCTGAACACGGTTCTCTGCATTCTCGCTCTATTTTACGGTCTGCCATCTCGACTGCTTCGTAAAAAATAAGTATATTCATAAGATAATCGCGACATACTGCAAGTGACGGACTTTTTTCTGAAAATCTACGACTTCCTTGCCGGAAGAAAATGGCTGGCGGCGCTGCTGTCTGTCCTTCTTGCGGCTATATGTCTGTTTCTGGCCTCACGGCTTCACTATGAGGAGGACATCTCCAGATTTCTGCCGGGCGACGAGGAGAGCTCGAAATATTCCGAAGCCTACAACGCTCTTGGCAAGAAGAACAACATCATCCTGATTTTCTCGGCGAAAGATGGATCAGAGGTCGGAGAGGATGAGATTTCCGAGGCGATCCACGATTTCGAGGGCGTTTTCGACGCTGTGGATTCCACCGGAATGGTCCCTCAAAGGCAGATCACGGTTGACGGCGGAATGGCGTTCGAGATGATGGAGAGCGTCACATCTTCCTATCCTTTGTACATGACGGAGGCCGACTATAGGCGCATCGACTCACTTCTGAATGTTCAAGGCTACGTTTCTGAGCAACTTGCGGCGGACCGCCAGTCTCTCCTTTTCCCGACAGGAGGCGCTATGGTGGCCAATGTCCGCACCGACCCTCTGCATCTGTTCACGCCTGTGCTTCAACGGTTAAGGAACAGTGCCGCCAACTCAAACTACGACATTGTCGATGACTGCATATTCACAAAAGACGGGCATGGGCTTGCGTTTCTGACTTCGCCTTACGGGACGAGCGAGTCTGGCATGAACTCCAAGGTCGCAAGGTTGGTCGATGAGGCCATCAGCCGGATCGAGGCGGAGCATCCTGATGTCTCCGTGTCCGCTGTGGGCGCGCCGTTGATCGCCGTTACCAACGCCACGCAGATCAAAAAGGACAGCATTCTGGCCATATCCCTGGCCATGCTCCTTATCGGCCTGCTGCTGGTTTTCACCTACAAACGCTTCTCGGATATACTCTGGATAGTGCTTTCTGTCACATTCGGATGGATTTTCGCTGTCGGAGGCATCGCCCTGATCCGGGACAGCATGTCGATCATCGTCATCGGCGTCGCCTCCGTGATCATTGGCATCGCCGTGAACTATCCTCTGCATTTTATGGACGGACTTAAATCCGGTGTGAGTCCAAGGCAGAATCTCAAGGAAATGGTCGAGCCGCTTCTGATCGGCAACATCACCACGATCGCCGCCTTCCTGTGCCTTGTCTGGCTGGATGCCGTGGCGATGCAGGACCTGGGACTGTTCGGTTCGCTGATGCTGGCCGGAACGATCATATTCGTGCTTGTCTTCCTGCCGGTCTTCACCAAGGCACGCAAAAAGGAAGGCGGAACGCTTGAGCTTGGGCGCATCCTTCCGGACAAGGCTCCGTCAAGCGGATGGCTTTTGGCCGCCGTGATGGCCGTGACGGTGGTGATGTATTTCCTCAGCGGACGAACCGGTTTCGATTCCGACATGAGGAACATCAATTTCATGACCGAAAGCCAGAGACGTGATCTGGAGATGTTGCAGGGCGGATTGGAGCAATCAGGCTGCCATCAGATCTACGCCATCGCTGAGGGTGACGACCCGGAGACCGCGCTTGAACGCAACGACAATCTGCTTGCAAGGCTGGACTCTCTGAAAGGTCAGGTCGCCTTTGTCAAAGGTGCCGGCAATTTCATTCCGTCGGAGAAGACACAATCCGAAAGATTAGCGAGGTGGAACGATTTCTGGGGAGGTGGCCGCGCGGAGAGACTTGTCAAGGAACTTTCTGATGAAAGCAGGAGACAAGGGTTCGCGGAGTCGGCGTTCAGCCCGTTCACGGACATATTGACCAATGAATATTCAGTCGCTTCCGCCGATGAGTCTTCTTTGATTGATTCGTTTGAGGGTACATATATTCTTGATGACAATGGGAAATACCTGATTGTCAATCAGGTGTGTTTCGAGGATGCATCCCGGAGCGGTGACATAAAGGAATCCTTGCGCTCGGACGGAACGCTTGTCTTCGACACCGGCGACATCAGCAACCGCCTTGTGACCGTCCTGTCGGATAGCTTTGACTACATCGGAGCGATATGCAGCCTTGTGGTGTTCGTGTTCCTGTCCCTCAGCTTCCGCCGCCTTGAACTGGGGCTCCTGTCCTTCTTTCCATTGGTTGTCAGCTGGTTCTGGATTCTGGGCCTTATGGGGCTGCTGGACATCCGCTTCAACATCGTCAACATCATTCTCGCCACGTTCATCTTCGGCCAGGGGGACGACTACACGATTTTTATCACCGAAGGCCTTGTCTATGAATACGCCTACGGGAAGAAACGTCTGGCCACCTACAAGAACAGTGTCTTCCATTCGGCCGTGATAATGTTCATCGGCATCGGTGCTTTGGTCCTGGCCAGGCATCCGGCGATGCGCTCGCTCGGGGAAGTGACCGTGATCGGAATGTTCATCGTCGTGGTGATGGCCTACTACCTGCCTCCGGTGATATTCAGATGGCTGACGGAGAAGAAAGGTATCAAGCGTGACATTCCACTCACCTTGAAGAGGTTGGCATATTCCCTCTACGCTTTTGTGGGGTATGTGCTGCTGATGTTCTTGTTCGCCTATCCGTACACATTCTTCCATTTCCTGTTCAAAGGCGGTTCGGAGGAGAGTAAGCTGAAATACCATCAGTTCATTCAGAGGATGTCCGGCTTCTTGCTGAGGCACGTGCCTGGAGTCCGGTTCACGCAAGCCGGAGATGCTGATTTCAGCAAGCCGTCCGTGATCATCGCCAACCATCAGTCGCATCTTGATCTGATCTGCCTTATTGCCTTGAATCCGAAACTGATCTTCTTTACCAACGAATGGGTCTGGAAGAACCCGATCTATGGCTATGTCATCCGCAAGGCCGATTATATTCCTGTGAATGATGGGGTTGAGGCACATCTTGATAAGATCCGCACTCTGGTTGCGCAGGGATATTCATTGGTCATCTTCCCTGAGGGGACGAGGACAGTTGACGGCTCGATCGGACGTTTCCACAAAGGCGCGTTTTACCTTGCCGCCGGACTTGGTCTTGACATCACTCCTGTGTTCATCCACGGCGCTTACGACGTTTTGCCGAAGACAGATTTCATGCTTCGGGAGGGCTCCGTGCACGTTGAGGTCGGGACCAGGATTCCTTGCGGCGGTGATTACCGCTCGATGACCAAAGAGTGCCACCGCCTCTTCGTCAACCGCTATTCCGAGTTGCTCAGGATTCTTGAGACACCTGAATATCTTTCCGTCCACGTCAGGTACAAGTACATCTACAAAGGCGCCGATGTGGAGTCCCGCTGCCGCAAGGCTCTGGCTCGTGTGAAGGAAGTGGCGTTTTTGCGTGTGGCTCCTTCCGGGGATCATTTTGAGATCCATGACTGCGGGCAAGGGGAGTATGCGTTGATCTTTGCCCTGATGCATCCTGAGATTCAGGTGGATGCCTACGACAAGGATGAAGACAATGTCATGCTGGCCTCGAACATCTCATCCCTTCCTGCCAACCTTCATTTCCATCTGGAGTCATGAGACGGACTTTGATGATTCTTTTGGCTGTCTTGCTGTCAGCCTTGTCTTCGCAGGCGCGCAGACTTTCAGTGTTCTTCCCCGAACCGGACAAGGCCAACGGAGCCGCCGTGATTGTCTGTCCCGGAGGCAGTTACTATTGGCTTTCCAGAAAGATTGAGGGAACGGAAGTCGCGAAGAAACTGGCAGATGCCGGATTCACGGCGTTTGTCCTTCACTACCGTCATGCCGGCACGAGATATTTCCTTTTCGGGAATATGGCAGTCCCTCAGAATCATTACCCAAAGGCGTTGGATGATCTCCGGGAAGCCGTGATGGAAGTGCGGCGCAAGGCTTCTGAATATTCCGTTGACCCTTCCAAGGTCGGTGTTATGGGCTTTTCCGCCGGTGGCCACCTTGTTTTGAACGGTGGGGAGGAAGTGGTTGAGGATCAGGGAATATCCTCGCGTCCATCGTTCATCGTCTCCGTCTATCCGGTCGTCACGATGACCGATGAGGCTATCGTCCACAAACGTTCCAGAAAGGCCCTGCTCGGAAAGTACCGTAACGACCCGAACCTAAAGCGAAAGTTGTCAATGGAACTGAATATCCCGTCGGACATGCCTCCGGTCTTCCTTGTGAACTGCATCGATGACCCGACCGTTGACTACCGCAATTCCGTCGTGATGGACAACGCCCTGACAAAGTCCGGGATCCCGCATCAGTATATTCAGTTTCCCATCGGCGGCCATGGCTTCGGCATCTCCTCCCCTCAAGCCGACTGGTTACCCCTTTTCCTGGACTGGTTTGAAGACTTGCCGAGCCAAGGCCAACGGCGGTAGCCTTGAGACTGCCTGGCGGCTTATGTCTGCCCGTCAACTCCGTACTCTATAAGCGTAATTTCGCCGTAAAGGCGCTTGTGAAGGGACAATTATCCCTCTAAAAGCGTAAATGAGACCAAAAGTCGCTTGTAGGAGAACATTATAAAGACCTTATGGGGTACATCCCATCTTGTCGTATTCAGGCGGCTTCCATTTCAGACTTGACTACTTTCTTGTGCTGTGGGAGGTGTTGCCTTCGTGTTGCCTTCGTGTTGCCTTTCGTGTTAAGATTTTGATTAACCGCTCTTTTTACCTAATTTCGCAAGATTGATCGATTTTCAGAAACTATCGAGATGACAGAGGATATTGAATTCCAGTCGGTGGAAGCCATAAAGGACTTTCAAGAGAAGAAACTGCGTGAGGCCCTGGACTATCTGGCGGCCAACTCGTCATATTACAAAAGGATGTTTTCCCGTTTCGGGATTGATGTCTCAGCAATCCGTCACATAGAGGATCTGATAAAGATCCCGTTCACAGAGAAGAAGGATCTGCAGCTCTACAATGAGGATTTCCTGTGCGTGCCTAAGGACAAGGTGATCGATTACATCACTACCTCTGGGACCTTGGGCGATCCGGTCACGTTCTGCTGCACGGAGAAGGATCTCCAAAGGCTAGCCTACAACGAGAAGAAGTCATTCGAGTGTGCGGGAGTGCATCCTGGCAATGTCGTCCAGCTGATGACCACCATCGATAAACGCTTCATGGCCGGTCTCGCTTATTTCCTTGGCATCAGGGAGTTGGGCGCGGGAATCATCCGCGTTGGGAATGGCGTTCCGGAATTGCAGTGGGACACTATCCAGCGTATCAAGCCGGACACGATAATGTGCGTCCCTTCATTCATTCTCCGTCTCATCCAGTACGCTGAGGATCACGGAATCGACTACCGGAACTCCAGTGTCAGGAGAATCATCGGAATCGGGGAAGGGCTTCGTAATCAGGACTTTTCGCTCAATCTCCTCGGCTCTAAGATCAAAGCTAAATGGGATGTGGACCTCTATGCCACATATTCATCGACAGAGATGGGAGCCACTTTTTCGGAGTGTCAGTACGGGATGGGTGGTCACGTGCATCCGGAACTTATCATCGTGGAGATCATCGGTGAGGACAACCTTCCGGTTCCTGACGGGGAAGAGGGTGAGATTGTGGTCACAACTCTTGGTGTGGAAGGGATGCCTCTTCTGCGTTTCCGTACCGGTGACATCGCCGCCAAGAGGGTCGAGCAGTGCAGGTGTGGAAGGAACTCCTATCGTCTCACTCCGCTTGTGGGTCGCAAGAACAACATGATAAAGCTCAAGGGAACGACTCTTTACCCGCCGGCAATCAACGATGTGCTTGACAATGTTGATTATGTGGCCGATTATGTGGTTTATGTTCAGGACTCCGAGGCCGGGACGGACGATGTGGTTGTTAAGGTAGGATTGGCGCGCGAGCCAGGTTTCGATGTCGTGAAAGACCTCAAGGACAGATTCCGTTCACGGTTGCGTGTGGCTCCGAATGTCGAGATCCTTCCAAAGGAGGATGTCCAAAGGATTCTCTTTCCGGCAAAAAGCCGTAAACCGGTGAAATTCGTGGATTTAAGAAACAAGAAATGATGATTGACGAAACCATCTTCGATGACATAAGACCTTACCGTGACGAGGAGATTCCGGCGGCGATGCACCGCATGGCGGACAACGATTTGTTCCCGCTGCTGTCCTCGTTCGCTTTTCCGGACAGAAACGTGGATGAAGTCCGTGCGGAAGTCAGGAACATCAGCACTGTGTACGATTTCCAGAAACAGATGATGTGGTACGTCAACGAGCAGATCGTGAAGCGAAGTATGTCATCCTACACGGTCTCAGGGATCGAGAATCTGGATCCGTCGGGACACTATCTTTTCGTGTCCAACCATAGGGACATAATGCTGGACGCGTCCGTGCTTCAGAACACTCTTCACGTTCACGGCTTCCGGACCTCAGAGATCACATTCGGGGCCAACCTGATGAGTTCCAGTCTGGTGATTGACATCGGCAAGTCCAATAAGATGTTCAAGGTGGAGCGAGGAGGCAACATGAAGGATTTCTACAAGTCCTCCGTCCATCTGTCCGAGTACATCCGGCACGCCATCACGGAGAAGGGTGAGTCCGTCTGGATCGCGCAAAGGAACGGCCGCACCAAGGACGGCAACGACGCGACTGATCAGGGGATCATAAAGATGTTCGGGATCAGCAAGCGCGAGGACAAGATCAAGGCACTTTCGGAACTGAATATAGTCCCTCTTTCGGTTTCCTACGAATGGGAGACCTGCGACTATATGAAAGCCCTGGAACTTTACCAGTCAAGGTTCGGAAAATATGTCAAAAAACAAGGCGAGGATCTCTCCAGCATCCTTTCCGGCATTACCTCTTTCAAAGGCGACGTGCATCTTACATTCTGTCCGATGATAACGGAGCGGGACCTGATGGTCTATGATTCACTTCCCGGTATTGAATATAACCGTGAGGTGGCGAGGCTCTTGGACCGCAGGATTTATGCTGGCTACAGGTTGACTCCCAACAACTTCGTCGCCCATGACATCCGTTTCGGAAAGCACGAGTTCAAGGGCGGAAAATACACTGACGAGCAGAAGGATCGTTTCCTTCACCATCTCAAGAAATTAGAAAAATACGATGTCGATGAGCCGGAGGTGCTTATGGACATATTCCTTGGAATATATTCGAATCCTGTGGATAATTGTTTTAAGAGAAATCACTAAAGTTTCGCAGATGCGAAACACAACTGTTCTTCACCACAAGTGGTGAAGGGGTGAAGGCAAGTCCCTCCCCCGAGGGGAGGGATTTAGGGAGGGGGTAACGTGAAAGGTCCAGAGGGGTGTGCGGAGCGCATCCCCTCCCCCGAGGGGAGGGATTTAGGGAGGGGGTAACGTGAAA
>ERZ773165.50-NODE-50-length-96142-cov-8.844401_pt1 | contig 96142 bp, 119 predicted proteins | sample MGYA00581003_ERZ773165 | MGnify/ENA primary metagenome ERZ773165 (study PRJEB29015, sample SAMEA2737817) | human gut metagenome | biome: human gut; feature: human-associated habitat; material: faeces | place: China | collected 2012 ... | reverse complement strand
CTAATTATAACAAACTTTGCTCCTTCAAAAGCTTCTTTATAATCTAAAGTTGCTTTCAAGTTTAATTTTTTTGTTTTAAAATACTCCTCAATTTCTTTATCTTCAATTGGTGAAATACGATTATTTATCATTTCTACCTTTTCAGGAATAACATCTAGTGCTACTACCTCATTTTTTTGACTAATTAATGTAGCAAGTGATAAACCTACATAGCCTGTTCCAGCTACTGCTATTTTCATATTATTTTCCCCCTTTTTAATTATTATTCAAACATTTAGATTTTCTAATTTTTGAAATTACACTTTTAATTTCATCTCCTGCAAAAATTGAAATTAAAAGTACTACAATACCAATATATATATTTTTATTGGTAACCATAGTAGATATAGCAGCTATAAATATACATATTATTCTTATTATAAATGTATTAATATTTAATTCTATTTTTATAGATTTTCTTATATCTATGTATCTATATATCATAATAAATAGATATGATATTAAAGTTGCAATTGCAGCACCAAAAGCAGAGAATATTGGTATTAAGCATAGATTTAAAGCAACATTAATTATCGCACCATATAAAGTTGAATGCATCAATTTTCTATTATCTTTTTTCGCATTATAAAAAGTCCCAAAATATGTAGAAAAGCATCCAAATAAAGCAGCAATTAGCAACAATGGTACATATATTTTTGCTTCATAAAACTGCTCTTTTAGCAAAATAGCACTAATTTGATTGTTAATTATAATTAAACATAAGCAGAAATTTATAGCTACAAATGCATACCATTTTAATACTGTATTAAAAAATATGTGGCTACCTTCTTTATTAAGCTCCTTTGCTGTTGAGTATTGCCAAGCCAACTGAAAAATTGATGAAATAACATTTATTAGAGCAGGTAATTTACTTGCAGCAGTATATAGCCCTCCAATATGTATCCCACAAAATGCTATAATCATATACCTATCAGAAACACTATTAAACCACCATGATATCATATTAGGTATGCAAGGCACACTATATGTAAGCATTTCCTTCAATGTAATAATATTGAAACTTTTAATTGAAAAATACTTATATTCTTTTGATAAAATTATAGAAATAATAGCAGTTATTCCATATCCTATTATAAAAGATAATATGTATCCAGCTATACCCATATTAAATTTTCTTAAAAGTATTATATTGCTCAAAATTAAAATAACTGAATTTATGATACCATATAAACTATATCTTTTTGAATGTCCTAATCCCCTAGCAAATTGAGTTGTTACTTTATATAAAGTACATGAACAGTATAGTCCAAAAAAAATAAAGCAATAATCAATTTTAAAAGCAAATTTTAAAATTAAGCATACCATACCAACTAATATATTTCCCAAAAATACTAGTACTATCGAATTTGTAAATAAAGTATTATAATTTTGTTTAGCATCAATAGAAAATCTATACAAAGCTTCTATTATGCATAATGTTACTATTGGTAATACAATTTCCACTATACTATTTAATAATTCTGCAATGCCATATTGTTCTGTTGTTAAAACAGACGTATATATAGGCATTAGTATAAATGAAATAAATTTTACTAAGAAGCTTCCAAAAGCAAATGTTATAATATTTAAAATTAACGTTTTATATCTTTCCATCACTAAATTGTTTCTTCCATTCTCTTATTTTTTCAAAATCTAATCCATCAATTTCTGTTTTCCATTCTGTATTTATCAATTTTTCAAGCATATTTGAAATTTGATCTCTCTGTATACATTTAAAAGAATATGTTTGTGCCATTTCTCTCGCACGATAATCTATTGATATAATTATTGTTCTGCATCTATGTTGCATAGCAAAAATTCCACCATGCAATCTATTTCCCACATAATCTATATTATCATTTAATATCTTATCATATTCTATAATATTAGGAGCGACATATATAATATTGTCTATATTAGAAAAACTCTTTAAATACTCTATGTCTCCAAGACTTTGTGGCCAAAAATATACTTTATCATAATTTTCTTTTAAAATGTCAATCATTAACTGATCATTCTCTCTATCATTCTCATAATTTGTAAGTGTAAAAATTACTTTATTTGATTTTCTAGTTGGAATACTCTCACAAAATTCTGGTGTAAGCCCCCATAAAGTTGGGCACCCAGTGTTGATTGCTTTTAATCCTAGGTTTTCTAAGAATTCTTTCGTTTTCTCATCGCGCGTGCTATGAATAAAATTCTTAGATAATACTTTTTTATACAATAATTTTGTATAAAAATTAACTTTTTTACTGTTAACTCCTAGCCCTGTTCCTAAACAAATTGTATTTCTCACCATTTTATAATTATAAATATTTATATTCCATGATGGCAATGGTCTAAGCATATTAGTATATATAGCATTTGTTCCACATAAAAATTTATAGTCTGCCTCATTAAATGTGTTTAATTTTTTCTTATTATATAAAAAGCATTGAAATGGTGTATATAATGGAGTGTGCGTCGGCAATTTCATTATATAATTTTCTTTAAATATTTCTTGCCAGTTGTTTCTTATTGAAATATTAATAATTTCGTCACCTTGATTCAATGATGCTATCGAAGTATCTAAAAGTAAAACTTTTTTCATATTCTTTTCCCTTCTTTTTTTATAATTTTAGCTGGCACGCCAATAGCAACACAATCATCCGGAATGTTTTTGACAACTACCGCCCCTGCCCCAATTTTAGCATTATTTCCAATTATAACAGGACCTATAATCACCGCTCCTGCCCCGATTAAAACATTATCTCCTATTTTAGGCAAAATCTTTATTTCACTTCTTCCCCCAATTGTAACATTTTGTTCAATCTTACAATTGTTTCCTATAATTGCTTCTGGATGTATAACAACTCCTAATGCATGGTGAGGAAATTCTACATTTTTTCCAATCTTGGTTTTATAAGGAATATCACAAGCAAACACTACTCTCATTATTCCTCTAATTAAAAACGCCACAATAGAAAAATGTTTTTTCCAACATAAATTTGCTATTTTATAAGATATGTACACTGGATCTTTTTTTTTCATTCTATTTTCCTCCTATAAAGACATATGGAAAAATTCCATACCAATTACTCCTTATCATCAATGATATAGTTAAATAAAACATAGTTATTAAAATAAGAATACTGTTTATTATATACTTATTTGTTTTTATATCTAAAGAATTTATTGAATTAGAAATCATAACTAAAAAAACAATGCATAAATAATCTTCGACTCTATCATATAAGTTGAATTTTATAGCGGCCAAGGAAATAGTACAATCCAAAAAAGCTATATAATTAAATATGTAATCTAAATTGTTTTGACTTTTATGCTCCTTAAATCCATTTATAATTATCAATAATATAATTATTCCTAGTCGAATTCCTGCCAAAGCTATACTTGCTAGTCTAATTCCTCCCTCGCTATATTTTGAATTGGTTAAGTAATGTCCAAAATATGGTATATAAATACCAAATCTTGTAATGCAATAGGCTATTAAGCAAGCCGCAAAGCATGCTAAAATAATATATTTATAAGCAATTTTTTTATTATACAAATCAATCTTAGGAATAAAACATAAAAAAATTAAAAGTATTGCTATATAATGGAACATTGTTGCAAATAAAATTAAAAGCACATACCTTATATATTGTTTTTTTTCTAAAAATCTTATAGCATATAAAAAAATTGCAATAGCTATACATTGTCTTTGAATGTTAAATATTGAATAGTACATTGAAAAAGTAAAAAACAACATAATTGCTACAAACTTAGACTTTGAATATTTATCAATAAATTTAAAAACTGAATATAGATATATAAAACTTGTAATAAATAAAAGCACATTAAAATTATTTGTAAATCGTGTAATTAAATAATTTAATAATAAATATCCTATTTCAAATCTTGAAGTAATAAATATACCATTTATGGAATTTGTTAAAGAAATAGTTTTAAAAACCCTATAATATTCCTGGGTATCATTTCCAACAGAAACATCTCTGAATGCAGCTAATATAAACAAAAGTAGAAAGTTTAAAAACAGGAAAATCTTATCAATCACTTTTGAAATTATAAAAGTTAAAACTATATATATAAAAATAAAATAATGTAACCACATATTAACTATTTACTATCCTTTCATACACTTCCATTAATTTATTAGATTCGTTTTTTATATCAAAATTTTTCTTAGTAACTAAATTTGCAGCTTTTTTCCTTATTTCTTCTGGAACTAATTTTGTATGTAATATTTCATTCTTCCATCCTTCACTTCCCTGTTTTAAATCTAAAAACTTACAGTTTGTTAATTCAACCTCTCTTGTTATATTTGCAGAAAATAGGGCTGGTAATCCAGAGCATTGTGCTTCAACTCCAACCATAGGTAACCCTTCATATAATGACGGTAATATGAATACATCCATGGCAGAATAATAATCTTGAACATTCTCTTTTTTCCCTACGAATAAAACATTACTATTTAACTTTTTTTCTTGTACAATTTTTTCAATATTACTTTTTAATGTTCCTTCACCTATTAATAATAAAATTGCATCACTCTTTTCAAACATGACTTTTTCAAAAACATTAATTATAAATTCATGATTTTTTTGTTTATTAAAATTTCCAACATGTCCAATCACAGTCTTATTATCTATTTTTAGCTTATTTCTGATTTGCCTTCTTTTATCAGCATTATATGAAAATTTACAAACATCTATTGCATTATTTAGAATATAAAAATCTCTGTCCTTAAACATAAATCTTCCCGCCGCCTCAGAACAAGCAAATAAATAATCGGCATATTTATAGTTTCTTAAACATAGCAACCAATTTCTTAAAGAATTTATTTTTTTATCCGACCATTTAGTTGCATGACTATGAATAATAATTTTAATGTTTTTATATTTTCGTATTGTTTTAAAAATAAACTTTAAAATAAATGCATCATGAATATGTACAATATCATATTTATTTTCTTTTAGTATTCTGTCTAGCTCTTTATTAAAAAAATGCAAATTATTCAAATTTACACATTCAAAAGTTTTTCCTCCAATGCTTCTTATATCTTTCTCGTAAGTAAAACTGTTATTAGGTATTTTTTTAAAATATAAAAAATCGAACTGTATTTTATCTCTATTTATATTTTTATAGTAATTCATTATTACACTCATCACACCACTATTAATATAAATAGTTGAATTTATATGTAAAACTTTAATCATTATTTCACTTCCCTAAGATAGTTTGCTTTAATTTTTATTTAATATGAATAATTTTTATTACTCCCCACCAGCAAATGTGAAAAACAGATCTAAATATTGATAAATGTTCAATCTGTCTATATAACTGCCAATGATATTTAATTAAATCTAATTTATTACTTGATATTGAATTTTGTCTTATTCTATATTGCATTAAAATTTCATTTAGTCCATATATGTATTTTTCTTTTTTTAGTATTTGAAGCCATAAAGCATCGTCATTTCTTTTTCGTATGTTTGGCACTTCAAATTTTCCTAATTTATCTACGTTATACATTACTGTAGAGTTGCCTACTGGGCAGTCTAAAAGTATTCTATTATAGTCTGCTTTTATTTTTGGTCTAATTATTTTATTTAATAAATTATTATTTTCATCTATTTGTTCATATGCTGTACATGTAAAGTTGTAGCTATTCTCTTCCATGAAATTAATTTGTTTTTCTAATTTATCATTTTTCCATAAATCGTCACTATCTAAAAAAGCCATATAGCTTCCTCGTGCCATTTTCATTGCTTTTGTTCTAGCTACTGCAGCTCCTTGATTAGTTTCTAATCTATGATATTTTATTCTGCTATCACGTTCTATATATCTATTCACTATCTCTTCTGTATTATCCTTTGAACAATCATCTACGATAATTAATTCCCAATTTTTATATGTTTGATTTGCAACTGATTTTATAGTTTCCTCAATAAATTTTCCACAATTATATGTTGGCATTATCACCGATACTAGATTTTCTTTCATTTCATCCCTCTATTTATTAATTTTCTCTTTGCTGTTCTGTTTTTCATTGTTCGATTCTCTTGTGTTTTGTATTTTTAGTACTTCATTTACTGTCTGAACACATATTAGTATATCTTGGAATATTGTAAACTTTTTTACATAGTCAACATTATATTTCATTTTTTCTGGTAAAACTCTATTTACATATATATCATCTATATCTTCTCCTTGTTCAATATATTTACCAATTATTTCATCTTCATTTTTGTATTTTATACTTGCTATTGATGTTACTCCAGCTGGCATTAATAATGTTGCCTTCATTTCATCAGTATATCTCTCTACATATTTTTTAACTTCTGGTCGAGTTCCAACAAATGTCATATCACCGACTAAAATGTTTATTAGTTGTGGTATTTCATCTAATCTACATTTCCTAATTATATTTCCAACTCTTGTTATTCTGCTATCATTTTTTGTGGTTACCAAAGCTCCGATTTTATCTGCATTAAATATCATAGTTCTAAATTTAAATATTTTAAATATTTTTCCATATTGAGTAATTCTTTCTTGTCTATAAAATATTGGGCCTTTTGAGTCTATTTTTATTGCAATTGCAAGTATTATTAAAATTGGTGATAACACTATTAACAATATAGTCGAAAAGATTATGTCAAAAAGCCTTTTTAGAAATAAAGTAATCTTTTTAGAATTTAGTATATCATAATATTCTTTTGTTTTTACATTTTTAATATTGTCTGGTATATTCTCCCATTTTTTTAAGATCATTCTATCTCCTCATTTACTTTTTCTATTATATATTCTACCTCTCCATCTGTAAGTAGTGTATGCAATGGCAATGTTATTTCATTTTCATACATTTTGTACGCATTAGGATAATCTTTTATATCATATCCTAAATTTTTATATGCAGTCATCATTGGTAATGGTTTGTAGTGAACATTTGTAGTAATTCCTTGTTCTGCTAATCTGTTTATTAGTTCATTTCTTTGTTCTTCATTTTTTCCTATTAATCTCACTAAATATAAATGTCCTGAGGATTGTCTTTCAGTATTATAATGGTCTAGCACTTGAACATTTATATCCTTAAAGCCATGATTATATTTACTTATAATTTCTCTCCTTCTTGCAAGCAAAGAATCATACCTTTTTAATTGAGCTAGCCCTATTGATGCCATTATATCTGTCATATTGCATTTATATCCTGGAATTTTGATATCATATTCCCATTGTCCTGCTTTATTTTTATTTAAAGCATCTTTATTTTGTCCATGCAATGACCATAACATAAATTGTTTATATAGCCATTCATTGTCGATTCCATCTATGCTTTTCCATGTTGTAGCACCACCTTCTGCTGTTGTCAAATTTTTTACTGCATGAAAGGAAAAACTTGTGAAGTCTGCAATGCTTCCACTCATTCTATTTTTGTCCTTTGCACCAAATGAATGAGCAGCATCCGCTATTACAGCAATTCTTCCTAATTTCTTTTGAATTTCGTTTGAAGGTTTGAACTTTTCTTTATTTTTTTTAACAATTTCAAAGATTTTATCATAGTTAGCTATAATTCCTGCTATATCAACTGCAATAATTGCCTTTGTGTTTTCAGTTATCTTTTCTTCTATTAAATCATAGTCCATTTCAAAAGAATCTTTTTTACAGTCCACAAATACAATTTTTGCACCCACATGGTTTACAACGCTTGCTGATGCTGTGTATGTATATGCTGGAACTATCACTTCATCCCCTTCTCCAATTTCTAATATTCTTAATATCAATTCTAGTCCTGCAGTATTTGAATTTAGGCAAACTGCCTTTGGAGTTTTGCAGTATTCTGCTATTTTATTTTCAAACATTTTCGTTTTTGGTCCTGTTGTAATCCATCCTGATTTCAATGTGTCTACAACTTCTTGTATTTCTAGGTCTGTTATATCTGGTGGTGAAAATGGTATTGGTTTCATTTTAAATTCCTTCTCTCTAAGCAGTTGCAACTTCTGCTTTTGTTTGTTTTCTTTTTGTCTTTTCTCCTAGTTCTTTTCTCGAATTTTTTATAGAGGTATTTACTTCTTCTGGTTCGTGATATGTTGGTACTATTTTTTTCATTATTTGTCTTATTTTTTCTTTTTCTATATTTTCATCTTGTATTATTTCTTTTAATATAGCTATTTTCTCTTCTAATTGCTTTTCTGTTACATCTTCTATATCGCCAATAAATATTTTATTATGTGCTGTTGTTTTTAAACCTTCTCCTTGCATTAAAAGTTCTTCATATAATTTTTCTCCTGGCCTTAATCCTGTTACCTTTATTGGTATATCTACATCTGGTTCCAGTCCGGATAGTTTTATAAGTGATACTGCTAGGTCATATATTCTTACAGGTTCGCCCATATCTAAAACAAATATTTCTCCACCTTTTGCATAGCTCATTGCTTGTAATACTAGTCCCACAGCTTCTGGTATTGTCATAAAAAATCTTGTTATATCTTTATGCGTTACTGTTACAGGTCCTCCCATTTCTATTTGTTTTTTAAATAGTGGAAGTACTGAGCCATTGCTGCCTAAAACATTTCCAAATCTAACTGCCGCAAATTCTGTTTTGCTTGTTTTATTTTTAGCTTGTATTATCATTTCGCACATTCTCTTGCTTGCTCCCATGATATTTGTTGGATTTACAGCTTTATCTGTAGAAATTAATATAAATCTTTTAACATTATATTTATCTGCACAGTTGGCTGTATTATATGTTCCAAATACATTATTCTTTATTGCTTCTAATGGACTTATTTCCATTAATGGAACATGTTTGTGTGCTGCTGCATGAAATACTAAATATGGTTTATATGTTTCAAATACTTTTTCTAGTCTTTTTTTATCTCTAACGCTTCCTACTACTGGTACTATATCTATGTTTTCGTCAAAGTGGTTTTGTCTTAATTCCATTTCGATATTATATAAATTGTTTTCATAAATGTCGAATATTACTAAAGTTTTTGGGTTGTATTTAACAATTTGTCTACATAGTTCTGAACCGATTGATCCCCCTCCACCGGTTACTAAAATTGTATTGCCTTTTATTAGTTCTCCTATTGATTCATTATTTAATACTATTTGTTCTCTTCCTAATACGTCTTCTATTTCTACATTCCTTAAATTTTGTATTAGTGTTTTATTTTTTATGATGTCTGTAATTCCTGGTAGTATTCTTATTTTTGCGCCTGTCTCTTGGCAAATATTTAATATTTCTTTTTTGTTTTTGTTATCTATATTTGTTATAGAAAAGAATATTGTATCTACATTGTGTTCTTTACATACTTCTAATATTTTGTATCTATTTCCTAATATTTTCTTACCTGAAATTATGTAATTTTTCTTGTTAGGGTTGTCATCTATAAGTCCTACTATATTGTACATTCCTTTCATAGATGTTTTTAATGCTTTTAAAATTTCTCTTGCTGCTTCTCCACCACCAATTATTAATAGGTTTTTCTTTTCTGTTTTTACATTTGTTTTTTCTGGTGAAATTGATGTTAGTATAAATCTTATAATTACTCTATATGCTACTACTGCAACAGCTATTATTATTGTTGCTAGTCCTACTTTTTTATAGCTTAATATTGGAATTCTTGTTATTAGCCCTATTAAAAATACTAACATTCCAGAAAGCATAGAAAGTAATATGTATACTATATAATCTTTCCCGTTTTCATATCTTGTTATATTTTTGTATATATTAAATATTCCAAATATTATTTCATATACTACTAGCGAAATTAAAATTGTATTTGATATTATGTCTTTATATTTATTTGTAAAAAGTGCCACATTATCTGTTGTTAGGTAGGCTGTAACTAAATATGCTGATGCAATTATTAGTATATCAATTATAAATAGTAGTACTGCCCTATATTTACGTATTGACTTCATTTAAAATCCCCCAGTTTTAAATTTTATCTATATCCTGTTTTTTGTATTATTTTATTGCTTATTTCTTTTACTTTGTCTGTCGGTACATAATCATCTTGTGTAAATAGTTCTTTATGTAATTGGCTTACATTCTTTTCTAAGTTTATTGGTGGTCCATACCATACTCCGTTTAACATTATTCCTTTTGTTTCGTATGGCCATCCTTTGCTATCTACAATTGAGTATGATGCTATTTGTGGTATTAATGTTAATATGTCTGATTTTGTTATGTTTGTATATACTTCTGGTAATACTTTATCTAAAACATTATTTAAGTCTGCAACGCTCATCTTTTTAGCCTTATTAAATACTTCTGTTAGTACTGTTCTCATTCTTTCTGTTCTTGCATAGTCACTATCTATTTTTCTTATTCTTCCATAAGCTAGAGCTTGCTCTCCTGTAAGGTTATATGTTCCTGCAGATTTTATTCCTGGTATTTGTGATGCTTCTGCTGATGTTACTGTTATTTCAACTCCGCCCATTTTATCTATTATGTCTTTTGTAGATTCAAAGTTTACTGTTACAAATTCTGTTATGTCTAAGTCTAAATTTGTATTTAGTGTGCTCATTGAAAGAGCAGCTCCGCCATAAGCATAAGCGTGATTAACTTTATCTAATCCATATTTAGATATTTCTAGATATGTATCTCTATATACAGAAACTAATTTTACTTCTTTTGTGTTTTGGTTTATACTTGCTATTATTATACAATCTGTTCTGCTTCCACTATAAGTGTTTTCTCTTGTGTCTATTCCAAAGATTGCTATGTTTCTATATTCTTTTAGGTTTTCTTCTACTCCTGCTGATATTTCTATATCTTCTTTTGATATTTTTTCGTAATTTATTTTATTTAGCTTTGTCCAAATAAAAATGCCTATTGTGGCAGTTATTACTAAAATTATAGCTATTATTATAACTAACGCTTTTATTACTTTTTTCATTTAAATACCTCTTATTTGTTTTTTCAAAATTTTACAGTTTAATTATATATATTTAGACATTTTTTGTCAATGAATTAATAAATAAAAACTGCCAAATTTCAAATTAATTGGCAGTCTTTCTTAAATTATTTTTTTATTGTGTTATCCATTTTATTAAATTCATATTTGCGGAGTCTAATAACATTTTATGTTTTGGCATTACTCTAAATGTGTAACCATAGTTTCCACCTGTTTTTAGTTCTATTTTTGCTTCAAATGTATATTCTCTTTTTTCGTCATCACTTGAAACTAAATCCATTGGTATTATTCCTATTTTTTCTATTGTTCCATTATCTAGTATCTTTCCGTAGTATGCTTGTGCTTCAATGTTTTCTACATTTATATTTGGTAATGTTACTATACAAGAAACTTTTATGTTATTTCCTGCATCTATTGATATATTGTCTAGATTATTTATTTGTGTAATTTTTATATCGTCCCAATTTGCATAAAGTTGGTCTTTTACTCTATTAAAGTCTGTAACTAATTCTAAATTACTAAAGTAATTATTTGTTATATTACATAGTGGTATGTATAGTTGCTTTGTATAATCTACAAGCATTCTTGCTGTGCTATAATTTCCACCTGTTGAAATTATAGAGTTTTTCATTAAAGTTAACCATTCTTTAGAAATTCCGTCTTGTTGTTTATTGTAGTATGCTGGTATTACTTTATTTTCCAAAGTATTGTAAATGCTTTCGCTATCTGCTTTATCTTGTTCTTCATAAGACATATATTCTGCATTTGTTCCAATTGCCCAACCGTTTTTTTGGTTGTATCCTTCTGCCCACCATCCATCTAGAATGCTAAAGTTAACTACTCCATTTACAGATGCTTTTTCTCCACTTGTTCCTGATGCTTCCATTGGTCTTCTTGGATTGTTTAACCATACATCTACACCAGAGATTAAGTGTCTTGCTACATTTATGTCATATCCTTCTAATAAGAATATTTTGCCTTTAAATTGTGGCATCATAGATATTTCGTGAATTCTTTTTATTAAGTTTTGTCCTTCTATATCTTTTGGATGTGCTTTTCCTGCAAATATTAATTGAACTGGTCTTGATTCATCATTTAATATTTGTGTTATTCTTTCTAGGTCTTTAAATATTAGTGTTGCTCTTTTATATGTTGCAAATCTTCTTGCAAATCCTATTGTTAATGCATTTGGATTTAGTTTTGATGTTATCTCTCTAATTTGGTCATAATGCATTCCTGCATTTTTTAGTCTTGCTGTTACATTATCATTAACTAGTTTTAAAAGTTTTTCTTTTCTTATTTGGTGCTCTTTCCATAGTTTTGCATCTGGTATATTGTTTATTCTTTCCCATGTTTCGTTTAAGTATATTTTATCTTGCCAATATGGTACTAGGTATTCGTTATATAACTCTTTTAAGTTTGGTGCAAGCCATGTGCATGTATGAATACCATTTGTTACGTATGTAATTGGTGATTCATTTGGTGCTATTTCTGGCCATACATCTCCAAATAGTTCTCTTGAAACGGCTCCATGTAGTTTGCTTACTCCGTTTTTCTTTCCAGCTATTTTTAAAGCTAGTATTCCCATGTTAAATGTTGTTTTGTTTTCTTCGTTTGGTTTCATTCCTAATTCTAAGAATTCTTCTTTAGAAATTGCTAATGAATCCCAAAATCCATCAAAGTATTTTTCTACTAATTCTATTGGGAATATATCGTTTCCTGCTGGAACTGGTGTATGTGTTGTAAATACTGTTTTTGCACTTACTATATCTTTTGCTATTGGGAATGATACCTTTTTTTCTGCTATTATATTGCTTATTAATTGTAATACTAAGAAAGAAGAATGTCCTTCGTTCATATGGTATACAGTTGGATTTATTCCTAATGCTTTTAGTAGCATTACACCACCCATACCTAGAACTATTTCTTGTTGAATTCTCATTTCTTGGTCTCCACCATATAGTGCTGATGTTATGTTTCTGTATTCTTCTAAGTTTTCTGGAATTTCTGAATCTAATAGGTATAATGTTACTCTACCTACTTGTATTTTCCAAACTTTTAAATATAATTTTTTCTTTGGCATTTTTACACTTATCATTAAATCTTGCCCATCATGGTCTTTTACTGGTACTATTGGTAGATTGTTTATATCAATACTGCGATATTCTGTTTCTTGTGCTCCTATTCTGTTTATTTTTTGATAAAAATATCCATTCTTATATAGCAAACCTATTGCTATTAGAGGAATTCCTAAATCGCTTGCAGATTTTAAATGGTCGCCAGATAAAATTCCAAGACCTCCTGAATAAATAGGAAGTATTTCATCTAATCCATATTCTGCTGAAAAATATGCAATTTCATCACTTTTATTTTCTGGGAAATTTTTTCTAAACCAAGTGTTTTTACTATCCATGTAGTCTTCAAAATTTTCTACATTTTTGTTATATTCCTTTAAGAATTCAGGATCTTCTGCGATTTTTTCTAACTTTTCTTGGTCTACTAATTTTAAGAATTTAACTGGGTTCTTTCCGCATTGCTCCCATAAGTCTATATCTATTGTTTTAAATAGTTTTAAAAATTCTGTGTTCCATGACCACCATAGATTATTTGCTATTTCTGATAATCTTTCTATTTTTTTTGGCAATTGTGGATTTACCGTTATTTTATTAAATACGTACATTATAAATGTACCTCCTTTGTATTTTAAAATTTTTTCTTATGTCTTGTCGCAATATAATAATTATCTATGATAATCTTTTATTTGTCAATAGAAATTGCCTCTACTTTTTTATAGTTTTCTATTGCTCCTAGTGCACATATAAACTCTGGATTTTCTGGAATAATATAGTTTACATCATGTAATTTTTCTAGTTTTTTTATAACTTCTTTTAGATATGGGTGTTTTGCCATACCTCCAATTATTATAATATCTTTTACATTATCATTTTTGCATAAGAATGCAGCCATCACTCCAACTGTTTCAAAAACTAAATTTGATATTCCTAGTAAAATATCGCAAGAGCTTGCCTCTTTATTCATTTTTCCAAAGTTTGATGATGTAATATCTTTTGGTAAATTTGGTATTTCTTGTGTTGTAATATCTCCTATTTGCAAATCTACGTTTTTTATATTTCCTTGGTTACACTTTTCTAAATATTCTTCAAATGTAGCTTTTCCAAATAGTTTTTCTGCTAGTTTATAAAATGTGCCTCCACCAACTCCGACTTCCGCCTAAGTGTTTTATTTCGTTATTGTTTGCTTTTATAAATGCTGTTCCAGTCCCAATTGAAGCAATTATAGCATTTTGTTTATTTGAAGCTGTTAGACCTCCTAAGCCAATTGCTTTAAATTCATCTATATATAGAACAGGAATTTTTAAAAATTCCTGTTCTTTTATTGTGCCTACTCCTGTTATAATTATTGCTTCAATGCTTCGTGGCTCTATGTTATTATTTTCTATAAATTTTTTTAGTAATTTTTTTGGTTCTTCTTTTTGGTAAATGTTTTTGCTTATTATTTTATTGTTTTCATCTACTTCTATAATTTTTGTAGTAGTGCTTCCTAAATCTGCACAAATTGTATGCATTGTAATGCTCCTCCAAAGTTATATTTTCCTAGGTCCGTCTCCTATTTCTACAGCATAAAAATCTGCTTCATATCCTATTTTATCTTTATAACTTTTTCCTACATTTTTTATAAAGTCATCTACTTTATCTGATTTTACTATACTTACTGCGCATCCTCCAAAACCTGCTCCTGTCATTCTTGCGCCTATTACTCCATCTTGTTTTAAGCTTTCTTCTACAAGTGTGTCTAATTCTTTTCCTGTAACTTCATAATCATCTCTTAAAGAATTATGTGATGCTATCATTAGTTCGCCAAAAAGGTCTATTTTATTTTCTTTCAATGCTTTTACAGCTTTAATTGTTCTTTGGTTTTCATATACTGCATGTTTTGCTCTTTTTTGTCTTGTTTCGCTTTTTATTAAATCTTTGTTTTCCTCAAATTCTTCTTCTGTAAGTTCTCCTAATGATTTTATGTTTAATTTTTGTTGCAACTCTCTTAGAGCTTCTTCACATTCAGCTCTTCTTTCATTGTATTTAGAATCTCCTAATCCTCTTTTTTTGTTTGTGTTCATTATTACTATTTTTGCATTTTCTAGTTTTACTGGTGCATATTCATATTCTAAATTAGCTGTGTCTAAAAATATTGCACAGTCTTTTTTTCCGTTTGCAATTATAAATTGATCCATTATTCCGCAATTTACACCAATGTATTTATTCTCTGCTTTTTGTCCTAGTAATGCTATTTTTGTCATATCTACATCTAAATCAAATAAATCTTTTAATACAAATCCTGTTAGCACTTCTATTGAAGCTGAAGATGAAAGTCCTGCTCCATTTGGTATTGTTCCTAAATATACAATATCAAAACCTTTATCTATATTAAAACCTTCTTCTTTCATTGCCCAAATCATTGACTTTGGATAGTTTATCCAATTCTCACTTTTGTTATATTTTAGGTCATCTATTGTAGATTCTAATATTCCTAGATTTTCAAAATTCATTGAATATAATCTTATTTTATTGTCATTTCTTTTCCTTGCAACTGCATATGTTCCCATTGTTAATGCACATGGAAATACATGTCCACCGTTATAGTCTGTGTGTTCTCCTATTAAGTTAACTCTTCCTGGTGCAAAGTATTCTTTAATGTCCCCTTCATTTCCAAATAGTTCTTCAAATTTTGTTCTAATCTTCTCTTTCATATTTTCCTCCAAATATTATAAAATTTGTAATTATAATTTATTCGTCAAAAATTAAACATCGTATTTATAATGGCATTTTACCACAAAGCATATTTTATAATCAACTAATTTATTTAAATTTATTTTAGTTAACAGGATATGCTGTGCTAGCCGGTCCTTCTTTTACAGGATTTGGTTTTCCGTCAATTATTGATTTTACTAATTTTTCGAAGTTTTGAACTGCTACTTTTGCTGTCCAAACTTCACTTATTGTTTTATATGCATTCTTAGATAGTTTTTCTCTTAAGGCTTTATCATCCATTACTTTCATAGTTTTTTTGTAGAAGTCATCTAGGCTTGTATATGCTAGTCCATTCTCATTATTTTTAATTAAGAATGGTACTCCTCCTATTCCTTTATATGCAATTACTGTGCATCCACTATTCATTGCCTCATTTAAAACTACTCCCCATCTTTCATTTTTGTCACTTGTGCAAATAAATATATTTGCTTTTTCCATATATGATCTCACTTTATCAGATTTTACTGCACCTACTAATTTTATTTGATTTGTTAAATTATATTTCTCTATTTGAGATTTTGTTTTTTTAAGTAGTTCTCCATTTCCTATCATCTTTATTTCAAAATTGTAGTTTTTTTCTTTTAGCTTTTGAGCTAGTTTTACTACATATTCTGGATGTTTTTCTTTTATGAATCTTCCAACCCAAATAATTTCTATTTTTTCGTTTTCTTTTTGTTTTAATAAATCTTCTACATTGTATATTTTTGTTTCTGGAAAGTAACCCCATTTAAAGCACTTGTTTTTGTACATTCCTAACTCATTAAAATCGTTTGGTCCATAGCTACTTGCACATAGTAAATATAAATTTTTGTTCTTTTTATATTTTAGATGTCTATCATATACCTTTTTTGAATTTTCAAAGTCAAATATACTAAGTACTCCATTATAGAAAATTCTAGCATAGTATCTAAATGTAATTTTATCCTGTTTTAGTCTTTCTTTTATATAATCATCTGTTGGTGTAGAGCCAGCTATAACTATGTCGCTATCTACTGCTAGCTTTGTAGCTTCATTGTACTTTTCTTTGCTTTCATATGCTTTTAGTACAAATGGGTAATCATTATCCATATCTTTGTAGCCTAAAGAAATTCTTTCTTGGTTAATTTTTTCCATTGATACAAACTTAAAATCTTCGCCATATTTTTTATACATTTCTAGGCAAAATGGAAGTTGATGATGTGTAAGAAAATTTGAATAAAATGTTATTTTCATAATATGCTCCTTTTATTTTAATTTTTTAGTAGTTACTTATTCTATTTATCAGATATGGTATCTTGGTTTCAAAATTCACTCCATATGCATCTTTTTTGTTTGTTTTATATGTATCGTTAATTGTTTCCCAAACATAATCTACTGCGATTTTTAAACCTTCTTCTAAAGTATTGTTGTTGGTTATTGCTCCAACTAATGTACTTGCAAATATATCTCCTGTTCCATGATACTTTGCAGGTATTTTTTCTTTAAAATACGTAAAAAATTCATTAGTTTCTTTGTTGTATGACATTACTCCTAATTTATTGTCTTTGAAACTTACTCCTGTTAAAACAACATATTTAGGTCCCAAATTGCTTAATTCTATTAGTATATCTTTTATCTCTTGTTCACTATAAATTTCTTTATATTCTTTCTCTAACATGTAGCTTGCTTCTGTAAGATTTGGTACTATTATGTCTGCCATTTTACAAAGTTTTTTCATTTCTTTAACAAATTTTGCATCAAAGCCTGCATATAGCTTACCATTATCTGCCATTACAGGATCTATAAATATAAAATTATCTGGTGTTTTAAATTGTTTAAAAAATTCTTTTAGCATATCTATTTGTTCTATTGAACCTAAATAGCCCGTATAAATTCCATCAAAATTAAATTTTTCTTGTTTCCAATGTTTTGCTATTTTAGGTAAATCTCCAGTTAAATCTCTATATGTAAAGTTTTTAAATGCTGTATGTGTTGAAAGCACTGCTGTTGGAATAACTGCTGTTTCTATTCCCATTGCAGATATTATTGGAAGTGCCACAGTAAGTGAGCATTTTCCTACACATGATATATCCTGTATTGTTACAATTCTTTTCATTCTATTTTCCCCTTTTTAGAGTTTTTAAGTAATCTTTTTGTTCTTTTGTTATTCTATATGATTCTATTGCTTTTTGAATTCCTTTATTGTATGTAAAGTCATCTATTTTAGTTGTTTTTAAAAACTCTAATGTTTTATTATAATATTTTATTAAGCATATAGATATTGTCCATGCATTTGCCATTTGCACATAATACTTGTCTAATTTTATGTTGTTTAATATTTGTAGTACTTGGTCTATATATTGGTCGTTTATGTAATAATCTAAAAGCATTACAATAGCAAAACGAACTTCATATTCTTGTTTTGATTTCAAATATCCTTTTATAACTTTAAACATTTCAGTTTGGTATTTTTTTGTTATTTTTAATCCGGCGCAAAAAGTATCGCATACAGCCCAACTGTTTATTTTAGGAACAAATTCTTTTACTTGTTTTATTACTCCTTCTATTGGTGTTTTTATTTGAAACCCTATTAGCATTCCTTGAATTACTAATTCTTCATAATACTTATCTTCGATTTTTATATCTTCCAAATTGTTGTTTTTGTATAATTCTTTTGCATATTCACGTAGTTTTGGAATTCTAACTCCAATAATATTATCCATGTCTGGGCATAAGCTTCCATGAAATTCTTTGTATTTCAAGTCTTGCATTGCAAATAATTCTTGTCTGATTTTATTCTCCATAATTTCTCCTTATTCCGCTATAATTTTATCATAGCAGTTTTTAATTTACAACATGTTTATCGCACTAGAAAAAGGATAGGTAAAAACCTATCCTTTTTTTAACAAAAATTACTCTACTTTAGCTTCTCTCATTATAGCTTGTAACAAAACTTTCTTTACCCAAAGGTTCGAATCATTTGAAAGTGCTATAATGATTTCTGGAGTCACATTGGGATTTGAAATGACTGCACATCTAACGGAATAATGCTTGTCTTTTGCAAGCTTTTCTAATGTTTTTTGCCATACTGATGGATTTTTTGCAACTGCTTCTTTTACTCCCCAAGTAGTACTATCATCAGCCAGTCTGTCCAAATCATCAGGTGGAGTATTAGGATTACTTGCAACAGCAATCTTTTCCTCTTTGTCTGCCTTTGGATTTCTCGCCATTTCTGACAATTTTTCTTTTGGCATAAGAGGACTTGAATATGCATCCGCTCTTACTCTGCTATCGGGATCATTTGCTAATCTTAGTGTGATTTCCTCTTTCATTTCATTAGTAATTTTCATTATTTGCCTCCTAAAACTAGTTTGTTTTACAGTCACAGTAACGTAAAAAATTCATTACTGTTATGATGCTGACCTCAAAACGTAAAACGGATTTATAATTTTTTGGAACTACATTAGTTTATCATAGATTATGTAAATTTGCAATAAAAAACTACTCTTTAATTTAATAAAGAGTAGTTTTTATATTCTTATTTTACATATTCATTTAATGCTTTTGTTTTAAAGTTTAATTCTCCTATTTCTGCTGTTGGTACAAATCCTGGCCTTGCATTTATTATGTCTGGTATTCTGTTTACTACTGTTGCACATGTTAATTCTACTGTTGCTGGTCTTGCTACTGTTATTGTTGTATCTGGTTCTCCATATACTGACCATTCATTTTTATCAAAATCTTCTTTTGAATATACTTTTCCTATACATTCTGATTCTATTGTTATTCCTTCTTCTGTTTCTGTTGTAACTATTGCACTCATTCCTGTTGCATCTCCTGCTTTTACTGTTACACCTAATGTTTCTGAGTAGATATCTTCTTTATATGTTGTTGGAACTGTTACTTGTGTTTGTGATTTTATTGTTAATCCTAATTTATCACATAGCCATCCATTTGTATTCCACATATATGATGGTAAATATTCTCCACTCTCTATAATTTTTTGTCTTTCTTCATCACTTATTTTATCTACTGATGCAACTTGTTTGTCAAATTCATCTAGTGTTAGTCCTGCACCATGTGCATTTGCAAGTGCTATTCCATAATCTTCTACGTTATAACTTGAACTTCCTTTTATTTTTGTTATTTTTTGTGTTGATCCACAAATACTTGTTATTAATTGTCCCCAATATATATCTTGATATCCTGTTCCTACTATTGTACATCCAGTTTGTTTTGCTAATTCATCAATTTTTTTAGTTAAATTTGGGTTTGAGTTCCAAGAATAGAATGCTTCCTCACAAGTTGAAACAGCATTTATTCCTAGTTTTGCACATAACATAAGTGGTTCTTCTACATCTTTTAATAAGCTCATTGTTTCTACTATACATATATCTGGTTTTACTTGTTTTAGCATTTCTTCTGCATCTTTTAAATCTGTTACTTTTACTCCTAGATTTTCTCCTCCAATTATTTCTCCTATGTCCTTGCCTATAACTGCTGGGTTTACATCAATTGCACCTACTAGTTCTCCACCTTTTTCCAAAACATACCTCATTGTATATTTTGCCATTTTTCCTGTACCTATTTGTACAACTTTTACTTTTCTTTCCATCTTTTGTTCCTCCTTAAATATATTATTTATTAATTTTAATAAATTAATTCATATAAACTTCTTTTTTGTCTTCTGATTTATCTGTATCTTTTAAATTTGATTTGTTCTCTTTTTTATCTAATATACTAGTATATATTTCGTATATAAAATAGAATGGTAACACTGCTTGTGCTGCAACCATAACTAATGGAAATAGTTTTCCAGAAAGGTTATATATTACTTCTATAAATGTTCCTGGATAATTTTGAGATATAAACATTAAATTACTGTCACAAAGTTCATTTACTATATATGCAATAGCACTGATTGTTACTATCAAAGCAGCATAATAGATTATATCTTTTTTATCTATCTTTACATATTGGGTTATTAACATTAATAGTCCTATATAAACCATTGTTCCATGCAATAAAAAGCTATGCAAACTTATAAAATGTATTGCCGGATATGTAGTTAACGATGTTAGTGGTGATATTATAAATGTCATTCCTGCCACTATTCCACCTGTTGAAAGGAACACATCTCCCACTTTTTTTAAAGTTCCTTTGCAAAACCCACTAAAGATACCTGCATATAGTATTAAACTACAAAAATATAATGGTACATATTTATTTACTTCCCTAACTCCATAGTTTTTAATATTAAATATAATTTTAATTATTTCCAATATCCATAGAATAATAGTACTTTTTCTTATTATTTCTTTTACTTTTTCTTGCTTAATATTCTTTGTAAGTTTTAATGCAATCACTATACTTATCATGGTTATTGTAAATAATAATAAGTGTCCTATTGAAAATAGTCCGCAAGGAGTTACCTGATTAGCATTTTTAAACAACATTTTTTCGCCCCTTTTATTAGTATATTTTTTAGTATAATTTTTGTTCTTTTTTTTAATGCGTTTATAATATATCACATTGTTTAAACAGCTGCAATAAAATTGACTTTTTTGTTAAAAAATGGTATTTATCTTTTTCGTTATGGACTGTTTTAATCCTATTAGCCTATCAAAATTATGATAGGCTTTTCTTTTGTTCTTTTTTCTTTCTGCTATTTATTAATTTATTTAATTCAGCTCCCAAAAACACTGTATAAAAGCAAGAATATGTCCACATCATAATTAACATTAAAGTTGTTAAACTTCCATATGTTATAGAAAATCCCTTAAAAATATATAAATATTTAGAAAACACTAATGATACTATGTTTAATGCTATTGCTCCAAATAAAGCTCCATATATTTGACTTTTAAATGTCACTTTGCCTTTTGGTATGAATTTATATAATAATATAAATACTATAAATGTTGCTGCTATAAATCCTACCTCTGTTAATATTGATGACCATATATTATAGTTTTTTATTCCTCCAAAGTGTTCTTGTATAAGTGTTCTCAAGCTGTTTCCAAACACCAATGCTACTAGTCCTACAACTATTAAAATTATGAATATTATTGTTTCTACAATTGCTTTAATTCTTAGATATATATATGATTCATTTTCTTCGCTGCTTACATGGTAAACAGATTGTAGTCCTTTTGTTAATGCAAACAGTCCTCTTCCAGCTGTCCAAATTGTAAATATAATAGAAATAGAAATTGTCCCTATTGATTTTGAATATACTTCTTGTACTATTCCTAATACCATTTCATTCATACTTGATGGAATTAATTTTGATATAGCATCAAATAATGTTTGTGGTGCTATGCTTGTATATTGAATTAAAGTTATTACTAAAATTATAAATGGTATAAAAGATAATATTGTATAATAAGAGCATTCTGCTGAACATTCACTTACATGGTCTTTTTTCATATTTGTAGAAAGTTTTTCTATTATTTTATATTTTTCTTTAAAATTAATTTTTCTCATAATAATCCCTTTTATATTTATTATATTACTTTATTATTTATTTATGAATTTTAAATGAATTATATTTTTTGTAATAAATATCTTAATTTTTCTATTTCTATTTTCTCTTTGACTTTTCTTCCAGAATAATAAAATGTAATTTCTAGATTATTGCTTCCAAGAATTTTATTATCTTCCAAAACCTCTTTCAATCTTTCTGCTACACCTATACTTCCATCTATTATACATATACTATCTGGGAGTATTTCTTTTAATGTTGTTTTAAAATATGGAAAATGCGTACATCCTAGCACTAAATATGAATATTCTTCTAAGTTAATTTTTTCTAAACTCTCTTTTATATATTCTTTAACTCTCTCTGTATTGAATTCACCACTTTCCGCAAATTCAACAAGTTTAGGCATTGCAATTAATTCTACAATATCATTTGCTTCTAGTTTTTGTATTAAGTCTTTAATTTTTTCTCCTTTTACTGTAACAGGCGTTGCCATTAATAAAACTTTTTTATTTTTTCTATTTTCTATTGCTGGCTTTATAGCTGGTTCTATTCCTATTATTGGAATGTTATAATCGTGTCTTACATCTTTAATTGCCACACTTGTAGCTGTATTACATGCTACAACTATTGCTTTAACTTTTTTTGAATTTAAAAAGTCTATTGCATTTTCTACATATTCTAATATTTGTTCTTTAGTTTTTAATCCATAAGGTACATTATCTGTATCAGCATAATATATGTATTTTTCATTTGGCAATAACTTAATAATTTGCCTTAAAACAGATAATCCACCTATTCCTGAGTCAAATACTCCTATTGGATTGTTATTCATTGTTGTTTCCTTCTTCCATTTTACTTTATTTTTAATACTGTCACATTTTCAACATGCTTACTAAACGGAAACATATCGACTGGCTGTACTTCTTTTATCTCATAGCTCTCATCTAATAAAGCTAAATCTCTTGCAAGTGTTGCTGGATTGCAACTTATATATACTATCTTTTCTGGTTTTAACTCTTTTAAAGCTCCTATCGTTTTATTATCTAATCCTTTTCTTGGTGGGTCCACAAATACTACATTTGGTTTTATATTTTCCTTTTCAATTATTTTAGGTAAAACTTCCTCTACATCACCTGCATAAAATTCAGCATTTTCTATTTTATTTATTTTTGCATTTTCTTTTGCATCTTTTATTGCTTCTTCTATAATTTCAATTCCATATATCTTTTTAAAATATTTTGCAGCAAAAATTCCTATTGTTCCTATTCCACAATATAAATCTAGTGCAATATTGTTTTTGTTAGCAGTTTCATTTACTCCAGCAAATTGCATTGCTGTATTATACAATATTTCTGTTTGAACAGGGTTTACTTGGTAAAATGATAATGGAGAAATTTTAAATTTATATTCCCCTAAAATATCATAAATATATCCTGTACCATATATTACTTCTGTTTTGTCTCCTAATATTACATTTGTATTTTTTGTATTAAAGTTTTTAACTATTGACTTTATTTCTGGATGTTTTTTGGTTATGTATTGAACTAATTCTTTATCTTTTAATTTATCGTCATTTACTACTAATGTAACTAAAATCTCATTTGTTTTTATTCCAATTCTTATTACTATATGTCTTATGGTTCCTTTTAACGTTTTTTCGTCATATACAGATACATTGTTTTGCTTTATAAATTCAAATATATCTTTTGCTATTTCTTGGCATTTTTCATTTTGAATAAAACATTTTTCTGTTGGAATAATATTATGTGTTCTTGCAGAAAACACACCCATCACTGGATTGTTTTGTTCATCTAATCCTAATGGATATTGAAGTTTGTTTCTATAATGAAGCGGATTTTCCATTCCTATAACATCGTTTATTTCTATTTCTCTTTTTAAAGCTTTATTCATACAATTTTGAACAATTGCTTTTTTTATTTTTAGTGTTTTGCTATATTCTATATGTCTTAAATTACATCCGCCACATTTATTGTAAGTGCTACAATCTGGTTCTACTCTTGTGTTTGACTTTTCAATAAATTCAATAATCTTTCCATAGGCAAAATTTTTTTGAACTTTCAAAATTTTTATTTTGATTTTTTCTCCTTTTATTGCTTGATCAATAAATACTGTAATTCCTTCTATTTTAGCAATTCCTTCTCCTTGAAAACCATTATCTATTATATCTACAATATATTCTTCATTCTTTTTTATCATTTTATTTTCTCCTATCTTTTTAAAATTATATTTTAAAAATGCTTAAAAATCAATGTTTTTGAAATAATAAGAATAAATATGTTTTTTTAGAGCAAAATAGATAAAAAAGAGGAGGTTTTACAATGAAAGCTTTAAATGGTATTGCTCTTACACTTGTTATAATTGGCGCTATTAACTGGCTTCTTGTTGGATTGTTTAAATTCAATTTAGTTGACGCAATTTTTGGAAGTTTATCTGTATTAACTAGAATAATATATATAATTGTAGGAATTGCAGGTCTTTGGTCAATTGCTTTTTATAGCAAACTTTCTGACTAATCTTTTTAGAAATAAGAGGGAAAAAGGGGTCTGACCCCTTTTTCCCCAGTTTTTCTAAATTTTTATTATTACTTTTGCTCCTTTTGGTTCATTGCTTGTTATTTTTATATTTCCTCCATGTAGTTTTACAATTGTATGTGCTATTGATAGTCCTAGTCCTGTTCCTCCTTTTTCTCTTGAACGTGCTTTGTCTTCTCTATAGAATCTATCAAATACATGCTTTGCCGCTTCTTTACTTATTCCTATTCCTGTATCTGCTACTTCTATTACACATTTTCCTTCTTTTGAGTATGTTTTTACTGTTATTGTATCTTTTTCTGCTGTGTATTTTATTGCGTTATCTAGTATTATTACCAAAAGCTGATTTATTTTATTTCTGTCTATGTTTGCTTCTTTACCATAATTTAAATCTAATATTATTTCTTTTTCTTGCATTTCTGCAAAGTCTTTGTATGGAGTAATTATTTCTTTTATTAGATCATCTATGTTTATTTTTTCTTTATGCATTTTTAATTCATTTGAATCTGCCATCGCAAGTACCATTAGTTCTTTTATAAGTTTAGTTAGTCTTTTTGTTTCTTTAAGCATTATATTTATATCTTCTGATTTGTCTATTATTTTACTCTCTGGCTCTTGTAAAAGTAGTTCTTGTTTTGCTTGAATTATTGTAAGTGGTGTTCTTAATTCATGTGCTGCATTTTGAACAAATTCTGTTTGTTTTTTGTATGATTCCATTATTGGCTTTAATGTCATTTTTGATAATATATATGACCCAATTATTGCTATTCCAATTATTATTAAACTTCCAACTAATAAGGTGTCTGTCATGTTATTTATTGTTGCAACTTCTCCATCTACATTTGCAAGTAGTTGTATATATATTTCTTCTCCTTCTGAAGTTGTTCCCTTTACTGTTATTCCTCTATAATTGTATTTATCTTGTACTTTTATTGAGTAGACTTTGTCTGTTTTATTCTTATTAAATTCTATATCTTTAACATAATCATTATAAAATCTTCCTATAGTTTCGCTGTTTAATATCTCTCCTTTTGAATCCCTTACTATGCAAACTACCCTAGGATTAACCTTTGTTTCTACATATGTAATTTTAATGTTTTCATCTAGCTCCTTTGTAATGACTTTTTTAACCTCTGACACTATATTTTTGTTTTGATATAATTCCATTGCCCTTATTAATTCTTTGTCTATGGATTTATACATATATGTAGATACTTGATGATATATTATTGCATCAAAAAATATAAGTATTATTGCAAATACTACAAATGCATAAAACATGTTTTTGGCTAATTGTTTTTTTATTAATTTTTGTTCGTTCATTTTTACCTCTTTTAATTTAATTTGTTGTAATTATATCACATAATTTATTAAATCAATATTAAAAATTGTAGGGGCTGACTGAACTGTCTTCCCCTACATTATTCTTAATTATTTATTTAAGATGCTATTTACTTTTTCTATTACTGAATCTAGTTTGCAGTCTTCTGAATTTTCTTCATTTCTCATTTTGAATTCTACCATTCCATCTGTAATTTTCTTTCCAACAGTTATTCTCATTGGAATTCCAATTAGATCCATATCATTAAATTTTACTCCGGCTCTTTCTTTTCTGTCATCTATTAATGTATCTATTCCCAAGCTATTTAGTGTGTTATATAATTCATTTCCTGCTTTTAGTTGTTCTTCATCTTTTGGATTTATTACTACTACTGCAACTTTGTATGGAGCTACATTCATTGGCCAAATTATACCTTTTTCATCATTATTTTGTTCTACTATTGCAGAAAGGATTCTTTCAAGTCCTATTCCATAGCTTCCCATAACAACTGGATGACTTTGATTGTCTTCTCCTAAATAGTTTAGTCCTAAACTTTCTGAATATTTTGTTCCTAATTTGAATGTATTTCCAACTTCTATACCTTTTTTGAATACTAACTTTTTACCACAGTTTGGGCAAGTGTCTCCTTCTTTTACATTTACTATATCTGCTGATACATCATACTTAAAGTCTTTTATATTTGCATTTATATAATGATATCCTTCTTTGTTTGCTCCACAGCAGAAGTTTTTCATTTTTAAAACTTCATTATCTACTACAATTTTTGCGTTTAATCCTATTGGTCCTGTGCAACCTGGTACTGCATTTGATGTTGCAATTAATTCATCTGTTGCAAATCCTATTTTTTTTCCTTTTAATACTTTTAAAGCTTTTACTTCGTTTAGCTCTCTATCTCCTCTTACAAAGAATACTACAAGTTCATTATCTACACTCATAAGTAATGCTTTAACTGTTTTCTTTATATCTAGTTTTAAATAATCACATATTTCATCTATTGTATGATAATTTTTAGTGTCAACCATTTCTAATTCTTTTTCTTCTTCATTACATTCTTCATTGCATATACATGGTGTTACCTCTATGTTAGAAGAGAAATCACAATTTTCGCAAAGTACAAGTATGTCTTCTCCAACATCTGTAATAGCTTGGAATTCTTCTGAAAGTATTCCTCCCATAACTCCTGTATCTGCTCTAACAACAGTATAGTTTAATCCTAATTCTGTAAATATCTTGTGGTATGCATCAAACATCTTCTTATATGAAACATCTAATCCTTCATAGTCTTTATCAAAGCTGTATGCATCTTTCATTGTAAATTCTCTTACTCTAATTAAGCCTAATCTTGGTCTTACTTCGTCTCTAAATTTTGTTCCAATTTGATATAAAGTATATGGTAAATCTCTATATGATTTAACTCTGCTCATTGACATAAATGCAAAAAGCTCTTCATGTGTAGGTCCTAGTGCATATTCTCTATTGTATCTATCTGTTGATCTAAACATACTTGGTCCAAATGCATTTTTTCTTCCTGACTTTTCAAAAAAGTCCATTGGTAAAAGCATTGGCATTTTTAGTTCATCTGCCCCCGCATTATTCATATTTCTACGAACTATTTCTTCAACATTTTGAAATGCTTTAGTTCCTAATGGTGTTTTTGCATAAACTCCATTACTTACTTTTTTAATCATTCCACTTTTTACTAAAAGTTTTCCACTTACTGAATCTTCATCACTTACATCTTCTCTTAATGTGTAAAAAAAGTCTTCACTTAATCTCATTTTTATTCCTCCTATAACAAAGCGACTTTAGTCGCCCTTTATATATAAAATACAAAAGCCCTAAGTTATATTTATTAACTTAGGGCGAATATTTTTATCCGTGTTACCACCTATTTTTAGAATTTCTTCTACACTCAAATAATGTCTTATAACATTATATCCTATGATAACGGTGGATTTCCGATAAAACTTACTTTAATTTTCAGTCCATAGCTCCAAGGCTGGTTCTATATTTAGTTCCTTAAAGTTTTTCACCAACCAACTCTTCTCTAAAAGTTCATAAATATATACTATTCCTCTTCATTGCTTTTAAAATATACTACTATTAATACCATAAAAATTGCGATTTGTCAATGGTTGTCATTTTTTAGCTACATATTTTTAATATTATTTTTTTGTATTGTTCTACTAGTTTCTTATAACTTTCTTCGGTAATGTATTCATTTACTTCATGTGCAGTTACTGGTCCTGGTCCTAATATTATTTTTTTATGAACATCTTTTAAAAAACTTGCTTCTGTTATAAAATTTGCTGTTTCTGCTATATCATTAGAATCGGTTTCATTTATAAATGATTCTATGCTCTCTATTATTTTAGCACTACATTCATACTTTTTAGAGAGTTCTTCAACTTTTTCTTTAATTTCATTTGTATGTTCATTATCAATAATTCTAAAATCTAATGTTAAATAATAATTAGCAGGAATAGAATTTCTTGCACTTCCTCCTCTTATTAATCCTATGTTCATTGTAGTATATGGTATTTCATAATTTTTATTTTTCAAAGGCTTAATCTCTTTTTCATAAAACTCTTCTAATTTATATGAGAATTTTACTGCATTCAAAATTGCACTTTTACCTTTTTCGGGGTTGCTTGAATGAGCTTTTATGCCCTTGAAATAAACCTCATATTCTAATAATCCTTTACTCCCATTTAATATTTTATTGTTAGTTGGCTCACCAAAAATCATTGTATCTGGAAACTCTTCTTTTGTTTTTAAAATATCATAAACTCCATTAAAACTAATTTCTTCATCGTATGTAAAATATAATTTCATCCCATATTTTAATTTATTTAGATTAACTTTAGAAATGGCTTCTAACATTGCAGCTATTCCGCCCTTCATATCGCATGTGCCTAAACCATATAGCTTATTTTCTATTTTTGTTAATTCAAATGGGTTTATTTTCCATTCATCTATGTATTCAACTGTATCAGTATGTCCTAAAAAACCTAATTTAAATTGTTTTCCAATGCTACATATAAGATATTTTCCTTTGTATTCCGTTCTGAATCCAAGATTTTGCAGAAACTTTTCTAGGTATTCAATAATTTTCTTGTTCTCTTTGTCTTGAATAGTATTAAATTTTATTAAATCTCTTAATAATTTATATGATTCCATAAGTATCCCCTTAATTACAATTTAATCCAATACACCTGTGCTATTTTTCCATTTTCTGTTTTTACTTCTCTTTCTAATGCTCCCCCTGCGTTTAAAATTGTTCTTCTTGATGCTTCGTTTTCTTTATAGCAACCAAGCATTACTTTTTCTAAGTTAAGTTCTTCTTTGCAATATTTTAAAGCTTGTTCAAGCATTTGCGTTGCATATCCTTTTCTTCTTTCTGTTGGTCTTATTCCATATCCAATATTTCCTCCATAATTTCTTAAGAAATCATTTGCTAATTCATGTCTAATATTTATCATTCCAACAATTTTATTATCTCTTTCTCTCACCCCAAAGAATTGTGTTGTAACAGCATAATTATCTTGTACCGTTTCCTTTTTTGAATTATTTTTTAATAATTCCAACCATTCATCATAGCTATCTATTTTATCCCATTTTGAACACGCATGTAATGTTTTTTCTCCATTATCAAAATGCTCTTTTTTATATTCTATTGCTTGATTTTCGTACTCTTTAGTTGGTATTAGTAATTTTATTTTATCTTCCAAATTATATTCCAAACCTACTTCCTCTAGCTCTATATTGTGTACTTTTGCTTCTCTTTCTGAAACAATTTTTCCACCCATCTTTTTATAAAATTCTATAGAAGGCTCATTTCCCTTTAAACACCAAATAATTAATTTTTTCATATCATGTTCTATAAAGTAGTTCTTTGCATAATCAAATAATTTACTTCCTATTCCATTTCTTTTAAATTCCGGTTCTACATACAAAACATGTATTTCTGCATTATGGCTTATATCATTTTGATCAGCTACTTTTCCAAATCTAATAACTCCTAAAATTTTATTTTCTTTCTCATATACATATATATTATTGCTTTCATTCTGGGAAAAAATGCTTTTCTTCCATCCTTTACTCATTTCATCTTCTTTCATACTGTCTAAAAATTCTTGGTTTATAAGTCCTTTATATGCTGTTTGCCAGCCTTTTATAATAAGTTTTGCTATGTTATTTGAATCTTCTAATTTTGCTTTTCTAATCATAATTCTCACCCATATCTAAATAGTATACTTTACATTCAAATTTTTGGCTTTTGTCAAATTTTTCAAAATCTTCATCTTTAACATATTTAAATCCAGCTTTTCTCATTACTGCACCAGATGCAGGATTGAGTACTGCATGTGCACATCTAAATTTATGTATTTTCTCTTCAGTTGCTAAATATTTAAGTACCTCTTTTACTGCTTCCGTTGTATAGCCATTGTTCCAATGTTTTTTCGCTATATTATAGCCTATTTCATATCTGCCATCTTCACTTGGAAATGCTCCTATAGCTCCTATTAGTTCATTGCTATCCTTTATAACTATTCCCCAATTAAAACATCCTTCTGTTTTACGTCTTTTTTCTTCTAAAAGTATATATTCTTTTGTTTCCTCTACATTTTTGTGAGTAGACCACCTTACATATTTTGATACTTCATCATCACTGGTCCAATTTTTAAATGCTTCTTCTGCATCGTTTACTGTTAATGGTCTTAATATTAACCTTTCTGTTTCTAATGTTTTTTCTTCTTTCATACTATCACTCCTATACAAAAAAAGCCTTATGTAGAAATCTTTAAGACTCCTCCATAAGACTTTAATCTTATTTCTGTGTAAGTAACTTTTGTTACTCTATACCGCTCGCTTTTGCTAGGTATACTCCTAAAACTTATTAGTAGTTTACCATATTTTTACACTAATTGTCAATATTAAAAAGCTGTTAAATTGCTTATTCTTATATTTACATTATATTACATATTTTTTTCCTATTAATCTTTTCAGGTTTTCTATTGTATCATTATGTATTTTTTGTCCCGCACCACTCATACAATACTCTTTAAGTACATATACTTCATAATTATTCTCAAACAAATCTAATGCGGTTTTTAAAACGCAAGCGTCTGTATCAAATCCACACAAATATATCTGTTCAACATCATTTTCTTTTATGTATTTCACTAATTCATTATTTACCGCGGAGTAAATAGTTTTTTCAAAAACTTCATTGTTTTTTGTGTCAATCATTATGGCTTGATTATCTTCTGTTATGCAACCTTTATATTTCAATTTTTTATACCATATACTATCTTTACTATTTATAAACTTTGTAAAAGCAACTTTTTCATATTTATTTGAATTAACAAGTTCTTGTATTTTTTTTACATATGGCTCTGTGATTTCGTTTATAAAACTTTTTTGAGCATCAATTACTAATAGCAATTTTTTCATACTCTGTATTTCTCCTTCCTTATTGGATATGTCTTTAAGATTTCCAATTTATATTAATCTGTTATCATATATCCTACTCCACGGATGGTTTTTATATATTTATCATACCCATATTGTTTTAATGTTTTTCTTAATCCACTTGCATATACTTCTACTACGTTTGTAGTTGTAAATGAATCAAATCCCCATATTTTATCAAATATCTGCTCTTTTGTTATTATTGTTCCTTTTGAGTTTATAAGGTATTCTAATATATCAAATTGCTTTCCTTGTAGTGTGATTTCTTTATCTTTTATAAATGCTCTCCTACTTTTTATATTTAGTTTTAAATCTTTAAACTCTATTTCATCTTGCTTATATGCTCCATTTGTTCTTCTAATTATTGCTTCTAGTCTTGCTAGTAATTCCTCTCTTTCAAATGGCTTTACTAGGTAGTCATCTGCTCCATAATTAAATCCTTTTAGTTTGTCATTTAATGTGTCTTTTGCTGTTAATATTAAAACTGGTGTTAATACTTTGTTTTCTCTAAGTTTTAATAACACATCATATCCTGACATTTCTGGCAACATAAGATCTAATATTATTGCATCATATATATTTTCTTTTGCCATCATATATGCTTCATAACCATCATACGCTTGTTCTGTATCAAATTTTTTGCATATACATTGTTTTATTGTGTCTGATAAAGTTCTTTCATCTTCTACAATTAGCACTTTCATATTCTTACCTCTCTTGCATATTATATCACATTTTTATAATTAAAAAAATTTGTAGGAGAAAAGATTATAAATGGGGATGGAAATAACCTTTTCTTTTCCTACTTTGGGGTGATATTAATTTAGTCTTTCCCTTGTTGATATTTGTATTATATTTTTTTAATATTAAATTAATATTAAAAAATAGAAAGATTAAATCTTTCTATTTGCAATTTACTAACTTATCTCCTTTATATTCTACCTTCATCGTAAAGAATTCTTCTTGTTTTTGCATTTTTTCAAAAAAGAATCTATCACCTTCCCATGTTGGTAATTCTAATATTTTATCTTTATCGATCCATTGCAAGGTACCTTCATTGCATTCTTTAAGTTTTCCTTCAAATTCACTTGCTGTAAATACATACATATGCTCTGTTTCCCATTTATCAGATACAAATGTTACTAGGCATCTTAATTTATATTTTGTTAATGTTAAACCAGTTTCTTCTTTTACTTCTCTAACTAAACATTCTTCTGGAGATTCCTTTTCTTCAAATTTTCCGCCTACTCCAATCCATTTTCCTTCATTTAAATCGTTTTCTTTTTTATTTCTATATAGCATTAAGTATTTATCATTTTTTTCTATATAACATAGTGTTGTAAATTTCATAATAATCACCATATATAAAGTAGCATAAAATTATTCATTTTACAATGTTTTATACTGTTTTTACATGCATTTTTGGCTTTCTTTATAACATATTTTCAAATTTTCTCCATTTTTTATGCCCAAAACTTATTATGCAGAGAAATTTCAAAAACAAAGGAGCCAGCTAAAGCTGACCCCAATGTTTCCGAGACATGCAATGCTTGTCAAGGAAAAGCTAACTTACTTGGTGATAGACTCCCAGCGTACTCTCAAGGCATAGTCCTGAATCTCTTCACCGTTTGAAAACGGAACAAAGAAGCCAGATTCAGTGTAGCCAGCTGCACGCAACTCGTTCAAAATTTTGTACCCTTTTGTAACATAAGTTTTGCCATTGCGATAAACAAATACCACACGGCCATTGTTGCAACAAAAGTGTCCAAGGTTATCGCAGCGACAGTCCAAACAGTACTGATTCATGATGGGGTAGTATGTATCCTCAAAATAGAAGCGTTTTACCCTGACACCATTTTCAGGCATTTCAAAGCAATTTGCCAGAGTTTCTTCACTGATAGCGCCAATGTGACGTTCATCACAATAGGCTTCACAGTCAGAAACAAAATCTGCTTTATAAGACTGACGAGCGTTTTCACGAAGAGCGTTCCACTTAAACTGTTCAGACTTGGGATAGTCCCCATTGCTAAACGGTACGTAGAAATATTCCTTACGGAAACCTGCGGAGCAAAGGGAACTAATGATGCTTCGAGTATTCGGAGTAACAAAGACCTCATTATCGGAAACAAAACAGACCGTTGAGTTATTTGTTGCATAGCAACCATTGAACTTCGGTGTCAGTTCCGAAACGTTGAGAACTTCCTCTTTAGCGAGCTGTGGGAAAACGGTAATCATGCCAGAATGAACCCAAACAGCTCCTTCCTTCAGAGAATCCATTGCGATGATGTTGTTAGCCATTTTTTTATGCCTCCTAAAAATTATTTGTTATTGCTCGGCAACCTCCTTTTCAAGTCCCTTTCCTAAGTATACAAAAAGAGATTAGCCATGCTAATCTCTTCTCTGGTGCTAACGAAGTAGTTATTTACAACTTGTTAGCTCTCTTGACGATTGATATAATTATCAATCAGCTTATAAATATATTAACAGATTACTAAATAAAAATCAAATAATTTTATCAAAAATATTTTGTGAATATTTGTTTGTTTACTGTTGCTTTATTGTAAAATGTATGTTATACTAACTGACATAGGAAATGAGAATAAGCAACTACATAAATAAAAAAAGCTCACATCTGTACTTTGACGAGTAGATGTGAGTTTTCACAATATATTCGACAAAACCACGTTTGTGGATTGTCATTTCCTATATTTATTATACACGGATTATATAGAAAAATCAAATGAATTTCACTTTTTGTTCTATAAATTGTTATTTAATTTTCTGTTTGCAATTTTCTTCTATAATCCAAAATCTTCTTTTTTCTTATTTCATTAGATTTTTTTAATCTAGCGATTTGATTATCATATAACAAGCAAAGTGAATTTACTTGTTCTTCTGTTAAATCTTCTTCTTTTATTTCACCACTACGATATTGTTTTTGAAGTTTTAATAATTTTGTTTCTTCATCTTCAATATTCCTAATACTTTTCATAAAAGCAGATTTTTTATTTTCACTTGCTACATTACTACTTATATTTTCTTCAGCAACTAAATTGTTTTCAACTTCTGTTTTTTTATGAAATAAATTTCTAAAAAAACTTTTAATTTTATAAAATATGCTATTTTCATTAACTTGTACTAATGACTTTTCTTGTGTATTTTCTTTCATACTAATTTTCTCCTATATCTTGACCTTCTTTTTGTTGTTCTATTAAAGCTTCTGCTTCAGAAATAGTTTTTTCTTCATTTTCTAGTGAAGAAAGTTCACTTTCTTTTGCTTTTAATTCTTGTCTTCTTTTATTCCAATATTCATCGCCAAGCTGCTTTAATTCCTTGTTTTCATCAAGTTTTTGTTCCATTTCTTGGCTTAAATTAAAATAAAAGTCATAAAATCCTTCTTTTGAAATCATACTTTTAGCAGCTTCAACTAGTAATTCCTCATCCTCTAAATATTCTTGCAAGTAAGAAGAAGAAATTGGAATATGATTTATAGCATCTCCATTATTTTTAACTGCTCTCATAACTAATTGTCTATCTTCCCAAAAATCATTAGCATACTCCAATGTTAAACCATTAATTTCAACTACTTCTTCTACAAATTCTTTGTCACGACTTAATTTAGAGTATGCAAAAGGAATTGGTGAAAATTCGACTACTTTTCTAATAAAATCTTTATTATCTAAAACACTTCTATCAGCTCCTACCAAAGTTCTTGGATCAATTTTTGCAATCTGTAATAGAAGTTCTGTGTCTGTTCTAACTTCTTGTGAAGCATATTGTAATGGAAAATCGCCACAATTAGCATTTAAATATTCCATAACAAAGGCCTTATCATTTTTTAATTCATCAGTAGCATATTGAAAAGCTCCTCTCCACCTTAATATTGCATATATCATACATTCTCTATCTGAAAGGATTGATTCATCTGCATTTTCTAAAAGTTTTCCAATATCTTCTCCTCTTGATATTCTTCTTCGAAATTCAATTTTATCCATAACAATTTACTACCTCCTAAATTTCTTATAACTAAATTATAGCAAAAATCATGATTTTTTGCAAATATTTTCAACTTTATGCTGTTTATATAATCTTCTGACTCTGATAGCTTTATCTTTTTGTAGAGATTGGATACATAAACATCATTTGAGTAATTAAAGACAAGAAATGTTGTATCTTTTACTATTACTCTATGTGGTTCAATATAAGATATATTGGTTTTATCAATTTTTCTTATACTGCCATTGATAAAAGTAGGAGTAACTTTAGAAAACTCACATATAAATTCTAGTCTTTTCTTTAAGCTATCATCAAATTGCAATTCTTCTTTGACTATTTGCATTTCTATCACCATCCTTTCTTTTTGGGATTGGATGACTTTTTTCGCAATAAAAAAATCAACCATTTCTGACTGATTTCATATCATCTGTTCTAAAAAGTTCGAACAGATACGTCGTTGGTGCGGATGAAGGGACTTGGCAAGCCGCGTCGGAAAAGCAGTCTACTAGACTGTTTTTGCCTGCGTTTCGGCAGGCCTTAACCTGCTCGAAACTTGGCAACCTCCTTTTCAAGTCCCTTTTTACAACAAAACAAAAAAGGCTGACTAAAGTCAGTCTTTTTTCTGGTGCGGATGAAGGGACTTGAACCCCCACACCGAAGTACTGGTTCCTAAGAGCAATAATAGTTTATTTTACTATATTATTGCTTATTTTTAAGTAATTATTATTATTTAAAACAGGCTTGAAATCAAGCTTCTTTAATCACTCTTATTTTTACTTATTAAAGAATATTTATGGCGTTGCATTAAAAATTGCATTAAAATACTCAAATTCATGTTTGCTTAAATAATCACTCTTTTTATTTAATATTTCCTTTATTTTTTGATAATCTTTTTCTCTTATGAATCCGTTTTCTTCTACAATTAATTTTTCCATTTTATTTTTTCTCCTTATCAGAGAAACGCGTTTCTTAATCTATAAATATTATATATTCCTTTGTCGAAAAATGTCAACAAAAACTCATCGCAAGTTTCGACACAAACCTGACGCTCCCAGCGTCATCTATCTTTTTATGTATTTTAATATTAAAATTAGGAATAATAACCTTAGGAGTAATTTTATGATAGTTTTTAATATTAGGAATATAAGAAAAAGTAAAAAAATAAGTTTAAGAAAATTAAGCGATATGACTGGTATCTCACGAGCTTATCTTTATGATTTAGAAAGTAATAGAAGATTTAACCCTACACTATTTATACTGCAGAAAATTGCAGAAGTATTAGAAGTTGATATAAAAGATTTGTTTTATTCTTTAAATGAATTAGACATTTTAAAAGAAGAAATGTATTGTAGAATAGACGTGTACGGAATAGATTCTAAAGAAGTTTTAGAAGTGTCACAAGTTATTGATTTGTTGATTAATATTAAAATGAATAAAGACTAGCCTCTCTCAGCTAGTCTTTGCTGTTTTTTCCTACAGCCCCCACAGTATTTATTTCTAAATACTTGTTTATTATAGCATATATATTTTGAAAAATGTGTCGAAAAAAAGGATAGATTATTTACCACAACACTGCTTATACTTACGCCCTGATCCACATGGACAAGGGGTATTTCTACCTATTTTAACTGAACTATTTTTAACAGGATTTCTTAAATTTAACTGTTCAACATAGTCTGTTTTAGATATTGAAGGAAATCTAAAAGAAAAAGCTGTTTTACCTTCAAAGTTTGAGACTGCAAAATCTCCCAATGAAATAATATCCATTCCTATAAGAAGATCTGAACCTCCAACAGAATTAAATTCTGTTGCTTTTACCCCTCCTATTATAACATTGTTTGGTAAATATAAATCTATTAAATATGTATTCACTGTACACTGACCATTCGCAGTATTACTAATAGCTTGTCCTGTAGGTATCAAATTGCATTGTTCCGCTACTTTCTGTGAAATAGCCGTGTTTGTAGCTCCAGTATCCCAAATCGCTACATAGTTATTTAATTGTGCTTCTGGAAACAAATTCTTGTGGGCAGAGACCCCCACATTACTTATTAATGAATTTGCACGACCATTTGCAGCACAAGTAAATGCAGATATTCTTTGATTAGGCATTAAACCTTACCCTTGTGTGAAAAATCTGAATGTCTTCCTCTTTTTCACATTTTTGAATAATATATGTCCCTGCTTCAATTTTTTTTGCATTTTCTATTGCTTCTTCCATTGTTTCATATGCACCATAAAAACTCTGTTCTTTTATAATTATAAATTTATTTAGATATTTTTCGCATAGCTCCTTTTTATGTTCTAAATAATAGTTATAATTTTCTTTTGCCATATTGTTTGGTTTCATATGAAATCACCTCTTTCTATATTTTATCGTATTTCCTTAATAGTATACTTCTAAAATGCAAAAAATGAAAGTTTTTTTCATCGCAGTTTTTTACATTATTCGACATTATTATAATGTATTAATGTTACAGCCATATTACTATTGTTTTACATTTATATATCATATATTATATCATTATTATCAATTTATGTAAAGTTTTCAGGTTCTATAGAATTAAATTAATTAAGAAGAATAAGGAATAGAAAATTATTCCTTATTCTAAAGATTCAAAAATTATTGAAATTAAGCCAAAAATAGACCTTTCAAAATCGCTTTTAAGCCTTTTTTATTTTTTAGGAATATACTTATATGGCTTGATTTTGGGCTATTTTTAATATTTTGAAACTAATTTGCAATAATCTAAACACACCCATCCACTTGGAGTCTTTGCCCAATTATTTTTTATTTCATACGTATCAAATCTTGTTCCATTAATATATGTTTTTACAATTTTATAATTGGTACCAGCTCCGCTTCTAACATTTAATCCTGATTTAGTATTTACTACATACTTTCCTAAAACATATTTAGAAGATTTTTGAATTTCGTTATTTCCTTTACTTGTATAATCTAAACAGATCCATCCAGCACCAGATTTTAATTTTCCCCAGTTCCCTTGTGTTTCTATTATAGTATATGTTCCTTTATCTCTAATACAACCTACTATATTATAATTAGTACCTGCTCCTGCTCTTATATTTAAAGCATTTGCTGTCACTTTAACTAAATAACCTTCTGTTTTATTTTCGATAGGTTTGCTTTCAGTAGATTTAACAGTAGCATTTGCAATTTCTTCAAAAGGATAGTTCTTTCCAGGACAAGCTGTTGCATTTACGTCTCTATGCCTTTGAACTTTAGTAATACCATATTTATTTTTTAAGTATGCAACTAATTCTTTTAACGCTTGTTTTTGTACATCTCCCATTGTTTCATTTTCAAAGTTGCCTTCAGCACAAATTCCAATACTATCTGTATTAGATCCATAAGCATGTGCTCCGACAGCCTCTTCTCTTCTTCCTCTATATATAACCCCATCTTTTCTTACAAAGAAATGATATCCAATGCATGTCCAGCCTTTGTTTTTATGCCATCTATCTACATCATCTGCTGAGCAATTTGACACTGCAGCATGATGTAATATAATTCTATTAGTTGTATTTCTATTACTTAATCCTCCATTCAACGAGTAAGTCCTTTCAATTATATTCATACTATTTTTCCTCCTTTTCAGTTATGGCTTTTTGCCCTAATAAGTATGTACCTATTACTCCTTGTACAACTGCTATAATTTGTACTATTTGTATTGCGTAAGGTATTGTTATTCCTTCTACTGCATTAATTCCTGCTACTAATGCACTCACTATTGCTAATATGTTTGTCGCATATTTTGCTATTTTCTTTATTTTTTCCATAAAAATTCCTCCTTTAATTTATCCCTATTTTATTGGCTATATAAGCCAATAAAGCAGCCAAAATAAAATAGAACAAATAATCTATTACTTTGTCCCATTTTTTGCTTTTTTCTTTATCATCTTTATTTGCTTCTTCAGATATGGCTTTGTCATGTTTGTCAAGTTTTTCTTTTATTCCTTCTACATTTTTTTCAACATTTTCCATCCTATAAGCCATTTTTTCCATTATTGAATATGTTTTCTTCAGTTCATTGATTTGTTGTTCATGTTCATCTAGTCTGTGATGTGCAGATTTATCACTCTGTTCTACTTTTATCACTCTTTCTAACACTTCCGTATTTTCCAACTCTTCTCACCTCCCAAACTTAAGCTACTTTTTATCTATTTATATGTCATGTATCCTTCGAGAATTAAAATTACAGAAGGGCAATAAGCTGTTCTTGCTACTTTTTCTGCCTTTGTCCACGATGGATTACAAGCCTCTGATGGTTCTATCATTATTTGATATACACCTTCTTTTGTTTTTCCATTTGCTTGAAATATTGTCTTAATATCACTTGTTTCAAACGATTCGGTGTCATGTTTTGTATCACTTGGTGCTGTTGCTGTCCATCCATCAATCCCTAAGGCTCCAGTTATTTCTTCATAAGTATAATTGCTTGGCATTGAAAATCCACTGTCTACATCTTCTGTAACTAAACTATTATTTAGATTTTTTGCTTTATACAATTTCAATTTACGTACATAGCCCCAGGTTGCAGATATATCTAATCCACTCCATTTAACAGGAGTATGATAACCTACCACTTTTGCACTAGTTATCTCGAAACCTTTTGGAATTGATATATTAATAAATAACTTTTGTTTCATATCAGCATAAGAACTATAATCTGCATAATATCCTAATATATTTGCAGTATTTCCCGCTTCTCGTGGTTTAGCTTCTTGTATATACGTTGTCATTAATCCGTTTTCGCCAATAATCTTAGCTCCATTAAACAAATTAACATTCCCATATTCATCTACTTTGAAATTCTTTGTATCAAGGATTCCTTTAGTTAGATTAATGTTCATACCCTTTTGATTCTGTACATAATTGTTAGACGATATATTTCCAGTCTTAATATGTTCTCCAGCAATCGTAGTAGAACTAGTTGGATCTGCTAAATCTGCAAATTTTGCAAAGCCTTTTGTTATAGTAACTACTTGCCCTGCTAAAACAGTAGTTTTTGTTCCTCCCAGCTCATCAACGATTGCATTTGCTACAGTGTTATCTGTATATTTTAAATTATTTATAAAGTCTTGTTCTTGATAAGGTTGCCCCTCTTTCTTACTTATTTGACATATATATATTTCATTGTCTTTTATCCATAAATCTCCATTATCATAAGGCGGTGTTGGCTGTACTACAAATATTCTTCTCTTTCCATCTGCTGTATCTTGTGCTGCATTTGCTATTGCTAACGCTTCTGTTGTATCTTTATCAGTTATTTTAGTCCATTTATATGTATTATTTTCTTTTTCAAATATATATGAATAACCAGTTTCTTTATCATAATACATATCTCCTGTGTGACTTTTTATCTCTTCCTCATTCCAGTCTTTTGCAGGACTATTTTCTAAGGTTGGCTCACCATTCATATACCATGTTGCTATCTTTCCATCTATTTGATTGCTCATACTTTTCATAGCATTTTTATACGTTGTATTTACGAATGTATTTAAATTACTTAATACCTCGTTTGCTTTTGTATCATCCGTATATTTAGTAGCTATTATAAAATCTGTTTCTTCAAATGTGCCACTTTCTTTGCTTACGTTACATACATACAAGTCCTTATCTTTTAAATACAGGTCGCCCTCGTTATAGGGTGGACTTGGTATTTCTGTAAATATCGTTCTCTTTCCATCTGCTGTATCTTGTGCTGCACTTGCTACTCTCAAAGCTTCAGTTACATCACTATCAACTATTTTAGTCCATAGATATGTAGTATCTTGTTTAGCAAATCTATAGCAATAGCCTGTTGTGTTATCATAATATAAGTCTCCTAAATGTGCATCATACCCACTCTCTTGCCATTCATTTGCAGGATAATTTTCGAGGCTTGGTTCTCCGTCTTGAAACCACGTAGTTATGCTTCCGTCTATTTGGTTTTGTAATTTAGTTACATTTTCAGTAGTAGTAGTGATAAACTGATTTAGCTCATTATTAATCTTTATTAATGACCTTAATTGAGTTTCAACATTTTTCTTTAGTCCTGCTAAAGAGGCAAGATCATATTTTCTTTCTAAGTCTTGTGGTGTTCTTACTCCATTACAATCTTGTTTATTCGTAAACTTCTACCTCCCTTCTTAATAAAAAAGTAAGGTTACCTACCAAGTAACCCTACCATCCTTATAAACTGTAAATCCTTGCAATTTTTCAAATACTTTTTGCATTTCTTCTTGTGAATAATCTAAAGTTTTTACATAATTATATAATTTTGTCCTTTCTGCATTATTTAGTTTGTATTGCGTTCCTAGTAACAACAGTTTTTGCTCATAACTTATATTCATACTGTTTACATATTTATACGTTTTTCTTTTTGCACTTCCTGCTACAGTTTTTCCACTTGTTGTTCCATTATCTTTTTTCTCAGATTTAAAGTCTTGTTGTAAATATTTCATATATTCATCTATGTCTATACCACTTTTCTTTAATAACGGATACGTAGTATTTGTTGAAGAAAGAATATAGTTTTCATATATTGCAGTTTTTTCTTTCGATGAATAATTTGAATTTAGAAGTATTTCTAATTTATCCTTATCTTTCAAGCTTTGAGTTTTAGTAAGTTTTCCACTTTCTCTTTTGCTCTGTGTTTCTTTATAAACCTTTTGTTTATAATCTGCATAAGTATCTACGGAAAGTCCTCCTTTTAATTCATCATCATCAAGTTTTTGCCATTCACCTTTTCCATCTTTATAATAGTTTTCTCCTCCTGCTTTATATGAATTTTTAGTTTTAATTCCAGTATTATAGTTGCTTAATCCTTTTTCTGCTAATGTATTGATTTTTTCTTGAATTTCTCTAACTTTTGCTGTTTTTTCTTTATTAGAAATATTACTCATTTGTATTTTCCTTTTTTCTTTATATAGGTCCCCCATTTCTTTTGAAACACTATTCAAGTATTTTAATTGTAATTGATCCTCGTCTGTTGCAAAAGAATCATTTGCAATTTGTGTTTGTTTTTCTAATGTTTCATAGAATTTTCCTACATTTTTATTCTTCAACACACTATCGGTTGTGAACTTATCTACTATAACGTTCTTCTTAGCTTGTGGAGTTATTTCAGGTAAAAGTACATCTCCTATTCCTCCACTATATTGATCTATTAAATAATTTATCTTTTTAGGACTCACATTAAGTTTTGCTCCTAACCATTTACTTAGATTATCTGTTGTTTCATCATATTGGTTTTTAGGTAGTTCTTTTTGTAATCTACTTGATACTAAGTCTCCACCATACCATGTCTTATTGTTTTTTACAGCTATTACTGGTGCTAGTATATTGTCTTCTAAAGGATTATTTGGTGCAATTTGATTAACTACAGTATCTTTAAAGCCCTTCCATGAGTCTTTTTCTCCTTCTGCAGTTTCTAATGTTCTTCTTGCTGCAGATCCAAATATACTTAAAACTCTTCCTTTTGGAATCCTTATGAACTTTCCGTCTCCATATTTGAACAAATAGTATAAATCTTTTGTACTTTCTGGTAATTTTTCATAATCGTCATCGTCATCTAATAGCATGTGGTTCAATACTGCTGGTGCAACTCCCATTACTGTTGCTTTTACTAGCAGATTAGCATATCCTTTTGCTCCATTTTTTCCAGAAAAGTTTCTAAACTGTTTGTCTAAACCTTGTATAGAAGCATTCAGGAAATTTGCTCCGTTTCTGTTTATCGCTTTAGTTATATCTCCACCTCTTTTAAAGTTCGTTGTTATTTCTGCTGCATTATATAATGCTTCGTTTAGACTTTTCCCATCCTCTAATGTAGAAATAAACTCAGAAAGTCTTGGCAATTGTTCTACTACCTCATTTGCATTTCTTATTTTTTCTACAAATTTATTTCCTTTCTTTTTTACTCCTGTATCATATTCGAAGTATGTGTTGCTCATTCCTCCATTAGCCATGTATGATTCATAATACTTTCCTTTTGTAACTATTTCATTAAGTGCTTTTCCATAATTTTTAAGGAATTTTTTAGAATATTTAGAATTGAAAGCTCCATCCTGAATATCTTTAAAAAAGTTCGTTGCTATAAATACAGGGTTGTCTGATGTTAGCAGACTTCTGTGTAGATTAGTAACTTTTTGCAATGCTTTTACAGGAAGTGTTGATTCAAGTTTGCTCCTTTCACTTGGTCTTAAAGATTCATATAGTTTATCATTTATCTTTAATTTTTGTAGTTTTCCATCCTCAAAATATGTATAATATTTATTTCCTTTTTGATCTGTATCTACTAATGTGTCTAATTCGAACAATAACGATGGGGCTACCTCTACATCTATATTCTCATCTACTTTTGCATTTACTAATGTTTTAGCTAATTCTTGTCCTAGTTTATTTTGATTTATAAGTCTTTTTATTCTAATAGCTTGTCCTGCTAGCCCATCTTTTAGTGGCTGAATGTCTGTACTTCCACCTTTTAATCTTTTTAATGGTCCTGCTGCTCCTGTTTTCTCGTTATCTCCAACATAAGAATTGCCATCGAAATTTCTTGAAATTGGTATATAGTTAGGGTACATTGTTTCTATATAATCAATAGTATCTTGTGTTATCATTCCAGCATCTTTTAAATTCAATAAATTATTATGATTAAATTCTTTTATTTCTTTTGCATATTTTTTAAATTCTGGATGCTTTTGTTCTAGTTCTAATGCTATTGCAGAAGATTCTGTAGGTCCTATATCTCTTCCTATAATATATTTTCCTCTTTCACTTGTATTTGCATTATGCATATTGACTAAATAATCGCTAAATTCTTTAGTTAGTTTGGCTTCTTCTATTGGCTTCCATATATCATTGATAGATTTACCTATTTTCTTTCCATTATTATCTGTTTGTGCAACACCAATAACATATTGTCCTTCTGCAAAAGAATTTAAATTTCTATCATATATAAATTTAAGTTCTGGATTCTTTGCATCTTCTGATAGTTTATCTATATAGTGTCCTTTATTTACAAATTTTTGTGCTAAAATATCTAAACTGTCTCCAAATTTATATTTATCACTAGCATATTTTTCTAGTATTTTAGCCTTTTCTTTTTTAGTTAGTACTTCTGTTTTGCCTTCTTTTTCGTATATTTTATTTAATACAGAAAGATCATCATCTGTTAAATTATAATTATTTTGAATATTTTCATTTTTTACAGGTGCTAGCTTTACATCTTTTATTGCTTCTCCTCTTCCAGTATTTTTATAGTTCTTGTTTAGATATTCTTGCCATGCATTATTTTCAGATTCTTGCATAGAATATTTAGTAGTATTGACATCATCTTTAATTGGTGCTATACTATTATTAGAATTAGTCAACGATGTAGAGAAAGCATTAGCTGATGTACTACGATTTTGACTAATTCTTTTTATTTTTGTTACGTCATAAAATGTTTTTTTATTTCCATCTTTAGCAATATTTATTAGACCTTCAAATTTAACCCCATTTACTTCAAATACAGTTTTATAGTAGTCCCATCCATCTTTAGCAAAGCTATGTCTTCCATCATCTTTAGAACTATACTGATATTCTGATATATTTAAAAGATTATCTAATTCAGTAGAAGCTTTTATCTTTGACTCTCTCGTAGATTGTGGCAATTTGTTTTTAGGATGAGTATATTCATTTGCTGTTTTTGAAGTAACTTTTATATTGCTTTCATTAAAATTAATACCATTTTCTCTAAAATTATCTAGTATATATCTCCTAGCTATCTTGATTTGCTCATTTATATTCTTCCCTTCAAATATATCTTGATTTGTATCAACTTTTACATATTTGTTTCCATCTGCTGTTGTTTGTATACTAAATCTAGAAGTTTGATTATTTGTATTTTGATATTCTTGTTTAAATGCATTTTCAAATTTGTTTTTTACATCTTTAGTTTTATCATATTTTAGAATAATATCTTTTATTTGATTGTATTGTTCTGTGCCTTCTATATCATGTGTTAATTCGTGTATTGCTATATTTTGTAAAGTTTTATTAGTATCTGCATTCGGATTTATTATTACCTCTCTTGTTACATTACCATTTTCATCTGTTTTAATTCTCCATAATGCGTTTTGGTTAGTATTTGTAAATGCATTAGAATCATAACTAGCTTTTATTCCTCTTTCATTTGTTATTCTTGCTATACTTCTTACAGTTTCGTTATTTGTGTCTATATTATTCTTTTTTGCAGACTCCAAATAATCTAAATCTTTTATTGGAGCAATTTTATTATCTACATCTGTTTTTGAAACTAAATCTGCAAGCTCGCCTTCTTTAAAAGTTCCTGTTTTTTTAGCTCTTTCCAATATGTCTTTTATTGTTTTCTTATCTTTAGTGCTCATATCAGAAAGTTCTACATCATCTATACTTCCCCCACCTAAGCCTACTAAATTTAATGCTATTGTTGTTAATCCAGTCATTTTGGCAGTTTCTGTAGCTTCTTCCCAACGTTGTTTTAAATCTGGCATATCCTTGTTATTTATTACTTTATCTATTACATAACCTGCTTCATTTTCTAATTGTTCTTCTCCCATCTCGCCTAGTATTTGATAGCCTTTATATAATAAATTTTGTCCTATTTTGCTCTTAACATTTCCTTTTATTGCTCTACCTATAGCATTATCTAATCCACCTTTGGCAATTAAATTGCCACCAGTTATTTTTTCTGTTAATGCAGAGGCCGTGCCTTTTAGCACACCTGTTCTTACAGCTTTATCTATATTGTTTCTATCACTGTTTAGCGTTTCCATTGCTGAGCCACCTGCATTTTGTACTGCACTTGCATATATTCCTGAACCAGGTGCGATTATATTGGATATCATAGCAGGAACCATTTCACCTATCGAACTGCTAACCCCTGCTGCTGTTTTTACTTTACTGTTTTCTATTTGAGATACTGTTTTACTATGCATTGCTGTTCTATCATCTAGATCTTCTGCTTTATCTAGTAATTTATTCTTTGCTCTATTTGCAAAGCTAGGCATGTCCTTTAATCTATTTGCTGTAGCATTTGGTTTATCTTTCAATATTTCGTCTTGCATCCAATTAATTTTTTTATCTTGTTCATCAAAAGTTCTTGCTCCAAGAATATTGAGTGCATTTATACTTTTTGCAACTCCAGATTTTATTCCTTCTGGAATACCATTTAAAATTGCACCAATTGCACTAGCTTTATTACCATTTTTTAAGTCTTGATTTATTTCTGTAGCTTTTTGCTGTGCCTTTACATCAGAGCGTGTAACTTTTTGTGTCTCTCCTATTTGAGAATTTGATTTTATTGCTTCATTACTAACTGGTGCTATGTTTTTTAGTTTATCTGTTACAGTTTGAACTTTATTTGTTTGAGTTGTTGGTCCATACGTACTTACATTTTCTATTTGTTTTTTTACTTGTTGCTCTTTTTCTAGTTTTTGTTGTTCTGCTATTCTTTTTTGCTCTTCTTCTTTCTCTTTTTTTCTCTTTTTTAGTGTTTCATAATAGCTTCCATTTATAATAGAATCTGCTATTGATGTCTTCTTTGAAGAATACTTTATTCCTACTGTATTATTGTTGCCGTATGTTCCTTTTATAATAGAATCTGCTATTGACATATTTTCTCTCCTATATTCCAAATTTACTGCATAATATTTTTACGTCGTTTTCATTAATTCTTCCATCTTTATAAGCAATACTAATAGTGTTTGCTATATTAATTGAATTTGCTAATGTTTTTGATGCGACTGCTTTTGCTCTTCCTACTACTCCTGATCCCTTTGCATTTTTCATTGAATTAAACTTATCATATATTGTTTTGGCATTTTCACTTAAGCTTCCATTGCCTAACTCCGCTGAATCCCCAGAGCCTACTGAATATGTTCCTGCACTTTTTGCTAATCTTCTTTCTTGGGCCAATGCTAATTGATAATCTCTTTCTGCTTGTTTTTCTTTTAATAAATATTCTTTCTTCCACTGTTCTCTTTGTTGCCTATTTTGTTCTTTCTGTTCATTAAATTCTTGTAACCAACGATTTGCCTCTTCTACAGCTTTATCTATATCTCTTTGCATATCTATTTCCCTGTTTATTTGTGCTAATACATTTTGATATCTGTTGTAATATGTTTCATCTATTTGTTGTAGTTCTGATTGTTTTTGTTGTATTAATGTATTTTTATATTGGAAACCTTGCAGCCCTAATTCTAACTGCTTCTGTAATGAGTTATATGCTATTTCTGCTAATGCACTGTTGTTAGCTAATTGAGCATCTTTTCTTGCATTATCATAGTTTAGGACTGCATTATTATAGCTCTCTTTTGCACTTGCATATCTATTTTGATATGTGTTCCACATGCTAACTCTTGAGCTTTCACTATATCCACTATTAGTTAGCCCGTTAGCAGCCATTTTTTCTGCATCTACACTAAATGGATCTACTTGTTTCTTATAGTCTACATAGCTTGCTCTTTGTTCTTTTTCATAGTCCTTTCTAGCTTTGTCTTTCTGTTGCTCTATTTTTTCAATTGCAAGATCATTTTGCTTTTGTTGAATTTCAGACTGTTTATCAGCCCATTCTTTTGAAGCATTAATTTGATCTTGATAAAATCTGTCCGAATTATTTATCATGTCATTGTAAGTATTAGTTGCCTCATTAATTCTTTGATTTTTTTCGTTCTCTACGTTTTTAAATCTTTCGTCTTCATAATTAACAGCATATTTATCTGCCATAATTTCCTCCTATCTTTTTATGTAGCTTCCTATGTAGCTTTCTAATGTACAAGAAAAAAGCTCAAACGATTTGTTTGAACTAAATTTTAATTGTATGCTTTTCCATTTCTTTTTCTTAATTCTATTTACTGCATATCCTGTTGAATTTTTATGTGTAGCAATTTTCTCAAACTGTTCCTTATTAGTTTTACAAAAGACATCTATTTCTTCGCCTATAACATCTGCTACACAGCCTCTTTTATTTGTAGTTTTTTGCATTTGTGGATACTTAAACTCATCTTCACAAGTTGTCCAATAAGATGATGGTTTTGACAATAATATAATGTCTTTTATTTCTTCTGTTGCCTTATATTGTATTGTAATGGGTTCTTTTGCTAGATATGCTTTTAAATCTGCAACTGTTTTTACTTTTGGAATTTTTATATTAATATTTGTATCTATTAAAATTCCATAAGTTTCTCCTGACAAATCTTTTGAAAATTCATCTGTTATTGTACAGAATATATTTGTTTCGTTATCAGCCATGTTTTTCGGTTTAGCAGTGTAAAATACGTTAGAGTGTGTTGTATTCACATTCCATTCTTCTGTACCATTTAAAACTAATTTATCTACTCTTTTCATTACTTTTGCTATATTTTTATTAGTATCTATATATAATCTATCTGTGATATCGTTTCTAACTGATTTAAGCTCTTCTTCTAAGAATACAAAATATCTTTTATTGTTTATAATTGTTTGATACTCTCCTGATGAAATTTTATTTTCTATATTGCTCTTATTCTTTATACTAGGCTTTTTATATATGTAGTTATATTTGATGTCTATTTCTGATGTGCTTTCTATATGGTTTACTCCGTCATATAGTTTCATACTTTCTATCTTATCCCCAGATTCTTGCTGTGCAGTGGTGTAAGGTACTATTTCTTCTTCTAATAGTCCGTATTCTACGATTACAGGTGTACCGTTTGAGTATTGTTCAGATAAATACGTCTTCATCTTATCAATATCATCTATGCTCATATCTTTTATAATAATACGACCACGCAGAGATAGGCTACTGTTAGTATAATCAATCGCCATTGCCGTAGTATAATTCGTATTATTATCTTTGCGATTCGCCCATATAGAATCAATTCCTCCGTCGTAATTTAAAACTCTATATGTGTTACACAAATATTCTTTATATGTTTTATCCGAAATCTGTGGCACAGGCAAACTCGCTTTTATTGCAAATACATGATGGGTATCATCATCAATCCATATTTTTTCTATAGTTTCATTACCTGTAATTACATATTGTTTCCTCTTATTATGTATTCCATCACTTGCTAAATAACTGTCTTTGTATAGCTTTTGTCCTTCTGATAGTGGAAAATCTACTTTTTGTTCTTGGTATGGTTTGTATGGGATTTCTTTATCGCTTCTAGCTATCATTACATTATTTGCATAATCAGGATTATTGTTTTCATACGATACAGTAAAATTGATAAAATATGCATTGTTAGGTGCTGTAACTATTCCTTTGTTTTTACCTCCTAAGCTAATTCCTGATATGAATTTTTTATCTTTGTCGTACCAAGCTCCCCAATTTCCTGTTAATTTATTAGATAGAATAAAGTATTTTTCTTCACCATCAATTTTAATATAGCCAGTATTTTTATTTTTTATATTAACACCTATAATTTGACCACTTCCGTCAGAAACATATCCATCTTTTGCATTGCTAGGATTAAATAAATTCTCTCCTATATCTTTTATCTCTAGAGAATTATATGGTACATAATCTGTTGCTACTGTGCCTTCTTCTAGTTGAATATTTGTGAAATTTGCTTCACCTGTTGTAGTAGGTTTATTGTTGGCATAAAACCAAATATTAATTTTAGTATTTTCTCCAGTATTAAATATCCCACCAATACTATTATTAAATGCTTTTAATGTGTTTGTTTGAGTATCTCCTGCAAATATGTTTACTTGTTTCAATGCACCAGCAATATTTTCGGTTAAATATTGTAAATAATAATTTGTGTTTTTTTTGAGATTATCAACGATAACTTTTCCAGCGTACATCCCGTTTACATTAAATCCATTTTCTATCAATGAGACAACTGTATTAGGAGTATTTGAAACTGTTTTGTAATCTAGCTTATTCTTTCCTTCTACATTTTCTATTGGACTTGGGTAATCTGGACTTGGACTTGCTCCGTATTGTTCATAGCTCATATCGTCATTATCTATTGTTACTATTAAATCTGTATAATCTACATAGTCTCCCACATTTCCTGTACCATCATTATTACTATATAATAAAATATAAACTGTATCGCAAACTTCTCCATTTACTAAAGTAGGAAATGTACTAGGTATTGTTGTTTGTCCGATTTGAAATTGTCATAGCAAAAATCCTATAAAGCACCATATTAGAAGAATTACCAAAATATATAGCAATACACGGAGTATTGTTAGAACTCTTTGTCCAATTAGTACTTATTCTTAATGTTTTGCCTAAAAATTCTGAACCGCCTAACTTTATGCCACAATATCTATACTGTCCTGCATGCGTTTGCGTTATTCTTACACCAGTTTCAAGCATACTTTTAGTTGCACCGTTTTGTTTTATTGAGCTTTTCTTATCAAATAAATTCTTCCCACTTCTTGTAGCTTGGTTTGTTGAGCCTTTTACCTTTATCTCTAATCCTTTATTGTTTTCTCCATCTTCTATTAGTATTTCTTTTCCTGTTACTGTTTTATAACTTTCTACTCCTGTTTCTTGTTTAGTTACTCCATCTATAAAATATCTTTCTTCTTCATCTTTTTCCATTGATATTTCTTTATTGTTTTCAGAAGCTTTACCTATTTTAAATATTCCTTGTTTACTTCCTAGCCAAAGTTCTCCATTATATACTACTGCACATGTAGGCTCAATATCTATGTTCCAATAAAACCACTCATATTCATTATGATTTTCATTAGTAAACATTGCTCTACTGTCTGCTAGATATATTTTATCTTTTATAATAACTAGTAAATAGCCTTCATATTCTACTAAAATCATATCTTTATAATTTTCTTCTTGTAATAATTTACTATCTACTAAAGAACTTCTATGGCTTATAACTTGTTCTGTTGTTATATCTCCACTTATTCCTTCCATTCCTCTATTAGAAAAATAAACTATATCATCATTAAAATTTATTGCTGCTCCTATACATCCTGTAGAGATGCTTGAATGTTCACTTGGATAAACCTTCCCTGCTTCGCTATCAATAGTAGGGTTATGATAAAATATAGCAGTATTTGCCTGACTTGGTTCTTTTATTACCCATAACGCGTTATTACCTGCCACCATGCCTCTTACTGGGCTTATGTCCGCTCCTTCGTTATAATAATCTAAGTCACTACAGTACTTTGGTTCGTCTAACATTGTATGAAATACTGTGTTAGGGTAATCCTGATTTCCACTAAAAAACACTCTGTTGTCAAATACTTCTAATATTGTACATTTATTTATTTTATCTCTATTTCCTGGTATAGTTTTGCTAAAACGTATTACAACATTATCCTGTCCATCTGTTAATGGTTTTTCTGGTGCTGTTGTAAACTTAACTTTCCCACTTACTTTGTCTACTGTAAATCCTTCTGTCTTTTCTACATCGTTTATAAATACTTTTTCTTGATATCCTGCATCTAATTCACTTGCATCTAACACATACTCTGTACTTTCTCCATCAGCACAAAAACTATTTTCTCTAACTCCTGTAAGTAGGTTTACTTCTTGATTTGTTGTTCCTCCACCACTAGGTGCTTTCCCTATTGTTGTTATTGGTATGTATCCTATTACTTCCTTGCATGTTTCTCCATCATATTGTAAGTAGTTTAATCCATCTTTTATGTATAAAATATTTCTATATATAAAACTTTGGCTTTTTCTTATGTTCATACCTTTTTCTTTTATTATTTTTAGTTCTTTTGTTTTCATATTATAGTCATACAAAGATACTCCACAATGTATTATCATGTGATCTACTTGATTTATAGTATAAAAAAATAAACCATATACAGTATTCTTTAATTCTTTAAACAATACTATGTCTGGTCTTGTTTCTATACTAGTTCCCATTTTTTTATAATCTTTCCACATATTTATTGCATCAGGGCTTCTGTACAAAGCTACCTCTGTATTACTAAAATCTACTCCTCTAAAATTAGAATAATTTCTTGTTATTAAATCTCCACTTACTTCAGGCATATTATCCTCCTAAATTTTTGTTCCTCCGTCTATATAAAATCCTCCTGTGTTGTATCTTGGATCTAAGCTTTGTTTTAGTTCAGTATATCTATTAGCATATATTTGTCCATACTGATTAGAAACATCACTTTTTAATAAATCTGCTGCAACTCCATAAGGCATAATTCCTAGTGCATCATCTGTTAATTCAAGTTCAGTATTGTCTTTACTCTTCTCATTTATCTTTTTAGGATATTTATAGTAATATATTTTTATTGTCCCATCATCTAGTATATCGAGTGTTGTTCCAAAAGAAGTGTATCTAACTCCTTTTACACATTTAAGTTGATAAAAGTTTTCTAATTCATTAAGATTTATTGTATCTCCTTCTTTAACTTCTCTTGTTTCTATTGCAGGAATCTTTTTTATTCTTGCTAACTCGTGTTGTATAAAATCTATTACATTATTTATCTTGTTTTTGAAATCTGGGTCATCTGTTAAACCTTCATTTTCTTCATTTATCTCTTCTATTAGTCTTAATACTTCACTTTTCATATCACCTAGTGTCATATATTCCTCCTACTCTCCTTCAGGAGATTTTAACAATTTATATTTCTCTATTGCCTCATCTATTGTTAGCATTTTATATTCACTTATAACAAAGCCTTGCCCTTCCACATATATAAGCAGTTGATTTTCTTCTAGTTCGATATCTTGATATTCTTTTTGTTTTACTTTCTTGCCATTAGACATTGTATATTCTTGTTCTACTTGTTTTATTAGATGTCCATCTATTATTTTATCTTGTATATGTATTTTGTATCCTTCTTCTTCATCTTTGTCGTTACATAATTCTATATCTTCTCCGTTGTACACATATCCACCATAAAATCTAACATTTGGTGTTATTACATATTTTTCTAAACTTTCTAACTTTTTAATCATATATATTCTCCTTTCGCGTTTGTTGGAATTGCACCAACTTTTTGCTTTTAACACGATATAAAAGGCATACTATAAAAGCATGCCTTTTTTTCTAATATATTACTGCAAATTTTACTGCTGCATTTTCTGGTATTAATACAATACTTCCATCATTATTTGCAAATCTCGCAGTTTCTACTCTTATTGCTGCTATACCTCCTGCTGCTACATCTACTAATTTTAAATTTTCTGTAGCTGCTGCATAGCTTCCATCTGAAGGACATTTCACAGAAACATCATATGGAGCTTCCCCAGAGTTTTGAGCTAATATAGTTAAATACTCTCCTCCTGCAAATTCTCTTGGTATTTTAAAGCTACATCCATCTGCAACTGCTGTTGCTGCTTCAAATGATATTGCTTTTATTGAATTAAATTCAATTTTTTGTGGTATTATTTCTTTAACTGCCATATTATTTTCCTCCTTATAAAAATTTTAGCTCCCTTTTAGGGAGCTGTTTCTATTTTGCTTTAATTACATAAAGCTCTTTTGGTCTTACTAATTTACCACCGTAAACATGTAATCCTTTTACTATGTCTGCAAATCCTTTTTCTTTTCTTGCACGTTCAACTTTGTCAATAGCATTTGCTACTGCCATAGCTTTTTTAGTTCTTATCATTTCCCAGTCGTTTGTGCCATCGTTATATAAGTTGTTTGACATTCTTAAATAACAATTATTATATTTTCCAACTGCTCCTCTTTTTACGTATTCTACGTTGTCTGTAAATAAAGTTTGTAATTTCTTTCTACAAGCAGTAATATGTTCAGGATTTAAATCTGCTGCTAATTCTGTTTTAGTTGTTACTCCGTTTTTATATAGTTTAACTAATCCAGTATCTATTGTAGCAAATGGATCAGTTCCTTCAGATATGTCTGTAGATTCAGATATCATATCTTTATTAGCACCTTTTGCAAGAGTTCCAACGAATTTGTCGTAGTCTTCTGCTAATGCTTCTTTTGCTTCATCAAATTGTGTTTCTAAGTATCCAGGAATACTTTGTGCTTTATCTACATCATCTACTTCAAATGCAAATGCTTTAAATTGATCTATATCTAAATATTGAGAATTATCTCCTAATGATTCGATATCTAAATCTTTTCCTGGTATGTAAGTTTGGATTTTAGGTCTTACAACACCAACTATTTTTAGCCTTGCTCCTTTCTTAGCTTCTTTGTCATATTTGTAGTCACACCAGTTTGCTAGTAATAAATCTTTCTTTAATTCTGTTTGGCAATATTTTGACCAAAACATAGGTTTAAAATTTGCTCCCATATTTTATCTTCCTTTCTTAGTTATTACCACTTTGTCATTGACTTTCTAATCAGCCCAAGATTTTTCTCTATTTGTTCAGGAGACATATTGTCAAATTCAGCTTCTGAAATAAACTCCTTATCTGTCTTTGGATTTTTATTAGTCAAGTCTCCGACTTGTTCAACCTGTGGCTTAGGTTGTAGCTTTCTGTATAATTCATAAGCTTTTTTTGCTGGAACGTTTTCAAGTCCATTTTCAGTAATGAAAGTTTTATATTTTTCATCCTTTAAAATGTTTTTATCTGCTCCAACGCTTAAAAGTTCTTTTTCACTTTCAAGTTCTTTTCTTTTCTCTGCAAGATTTCTAAAGATAAACTTTTCTCTACTAGACATATTGTTGATTCCTATATCAGCTAGCCTGTCCACTTCTTCAACTATATCTTCATATCCAGCAGCTATAATTTCATCAGCTTCTGCTTTTGCTAATATTTCTTCTTCTCTATCTGATAGATTTCTGTTATATTTAGGGATTTTTACTCCTTGATCTTCATAAAAATCTTCTAATTGTTTAGCAGCTTCATTCATATCGTTAGTGTTCAATCCAGCACTAATTACATTCTCAAGCTGTGAATACTTTTTCTCGTATTCTTTTCTGACTTTTGTTTCTTGTCTGTGTAGTTTTTTCTTTAGCAATTCATTTACTCTTGCATTTAATTCTTCTTCTGTATACTTCTTTTCTTCCTCTACAACGTTTTCTTCTTCATTGTTAGATTCAGTGGCTTGTTCTTCTCCTTCAACAACTTCTTCTGTGGCTTGTTCTCCCACGTTTTCAGTAGTTTCTTCAACTACTAGGTCTTCATCGTTCATCATTTCTTCGTTTTCCATATTTTTTTCCTCCTATTTTTTCTGCAAGTGTTTGACTTCACTTACCCATGCAGTTTTAAGTCTTAAATGCTTGGACTATATAAAATAGCAGCTAAGCTTTTCACTTAACTGCTACACATTTATTTCACAACCCTTTAACTATAAGAATAGTTAATAGCTGTTGAAAACTAATCTAATTCAATATTTTCTATTTCTGCTCTGATTTGTAAAGATTTTAAATATTGTTCCATATTGTATTTTTGGTCTTCTAATACTTCAATTGGACAAGTTGGTGTAAATCCTAATGTTTTAGCTTCGTTTTTCACTAACATCTTACACAATTTCTCGTATCTTATTTTTGTTTGATAATATTCTGCTTGAAACCTTTTCTTATAATCAGAACTATTCATTAAATTAATAGTATCATTTAATTCCATCTTTTTTGGCAATTTTATAACCAATCCTTCTGATGTACATTTTATTTCTGCTCTATTACACATAGTTAATTTCCCTCCATTCTTATACATTTATTTTCAAATTTTTTATATGCGTCAAAATACAATTCTTTTTTATCTCCATTGTATGTTAGTTCATAATACATACCATCAAACAATGTTGTACTTAATAATGCTTTATGGTTTTGTAATGTTTTACAATACCAAACATCAAATACCTCAAACTCTGGAATATTATCACTCTTGTCTAAATGTTCAAGTGCATATTGTTTTACTATTTCTTTACACTTCTCAATAAATTCTTTGCTTCCCATATTACTGGACCTCCCTTGTTATTCCTTTTATAGCCCAGAATTGAGCTTCTTCTAATTTTGTTAGTACAAGTGATGTTTCTCTACTAGGTTTGCAATTATGGTCTATTACATCATACATATTAGAAAATGAACTTCTAATTAAGTCTATTCTGTCTTGCTGTTCTTTACTTACTTTTATAAATTTTGCTCTATTATTCATTGTCTTCACCTCCTACACGCTTTGTTGTATACTTGCTTCACTTAATTGTTGTGCTTGTGCATCTGGATCATTGTTTATAAATTGCATTGCTCTTTGTTTCATTAATTCTGCTTCTGCATTTATTTGTGCTATCTTTTGTTGTTCTTCTTCCCTTTTCTTAATTACTTTTAATATTCTTTGTTTTGGCATTACACTATCATCATCTAATGTTTCTAAGTACATTTTTAATTCTGGTAATCTTTGAACACTAAAATAACCTGCTTTTAGCAGGTTTTCTAAACTTTCTTCTTGTGCAAATTTATCAAAGCTTCCCTTTGGCGTTACATCTACTTTAACATCGGCTTGTAGCTTTTCTAATATACTTCCTTGTACTGGTATTAATTGAGTTTCTGTCTCTCCATTTTGTCCTACTACTTCTTCCTCCATTAATAAACCATCACTGTTATATGCTTTTATGTGATCTAATAATATTCTTGCAAAGCATTCTATAAAATATTTTACGGATTCTACTTGTTCTTTTAAAGGTTGCTGTGCTGCTTGCTGTACTGCTAATATTGCTCGTCCACTCGCATTTTGCAATGTGCTATTTGTTAAACTTCCACTTGCAACATCAGAAGCATTTGCTAATTCTCTTGAAACATTTATTAAATCGTTCATTAATAGTTTTACGTCTGGGCTCATTTGTGCTGGAGTTATATTAGTAAATACCTTGTTTACATCTTGAACGTTGCTGTCTCCATTTACTCGTATTACAGCTCCAACAGTATTTACTTCTTCTGGATTTTCTATTTGGTCTACATTTACAACTTTTGTAGCATACGCTGTTAGTTTTGTTACTAAAGCTCTTCTCATTAGAGTTTTATTTACTTCTAATTGATTAGCAATTAATGGCTCTACTTCTCCTTGTCCTCTTGCACTTCCTTCTTTTTCTTCCCAAATCAAATGTATTACTGGGTAATATGTCAAACCAGTATCTGTATCTTTTTTAATATCACAATATCTTGTTGCTTTTGCAAAGTGTACTTTTCCATCTTTTTTATATAATTTTGTTACTATTGTAACCATTTCATCTTTTTCAAGCTTAGCTTCTTCTCCACTTTCTTCTTGATTCTGATTATCTCCCATTATGCATTGAATCTTGTCTTCACTTACTCCATATTCCTTTGCTATATCTCTTGCTTCTATTACTGATACTCTTTGTTTTATTAATATGTATGGTTGTTCTTCTATTTCATCATTATTTTCATTGCCATAATATACATCTACTTTTGATAGTATTTTTATTTTAGGAGTAGCTTTTTTCTTATCATATTCAACATATACTACACATTCACCATTAATTGCAGCATTTTTACATATCTTTTGTATTCTTTTATCTATGTTTTCTCTTTCCCATATTTTTGCTGCTTTCTTGTTTAATAATTTACAAACATTCTCAGAAGTTGCTTTAAATTCATTGTTTTCAAAGTTTTCACTAGAATAGTTTATAGCCCAATTATTTGATATAACTACACCTACTTTATAACGTACGATTGGTTTTATATAGTTTAATTCTAGTTTCTCTATTCCTTCAACTATTAATCCTTCGTTTTGATCACCATTAAACATTCTAAAATTTAAATCTGTTTTATTGAATATGTCTATCATTCTTGCGTAATCTTGTCCTTGTTGAAACAGTGTCCATATATCAGTTTGTTGCAATTCTTCTCTATCCATGCTTTCCTCCTATAAATATTTTGTAATCTTCTTTTGTCCATTTGGTGTTCCGTCATATCTATCTAAGTTTGAAAACGACTCTTTTGCTTGTAGAGTTCTTAATTCTTCATCTTTACTATGTTCTTTTCTTTTTTTATTTTCTTTATATGCTTCTACAGGGTTTAATTTTATTCTTCTTGTGTTTGTTAATAATAATCCAAACAAAAACATAAAAAAATTAGACACTTGAATGCCTAAAATAATTAATACTATTTCACTTACTTTCATATTTCTCTCCTATATTGGTTTTATTGTTTCTCCAAAATCTCTTGATTTATCATATCGTTTTATTTGTTTACTTTGTTCCTTTTGTCCTGGTAATGTCTTCGATACACAGAAGTATCTCAACGCGTCTGTTATATGTGTTAATTCGTGTGGCTCTGTTGCAACGTCGTTTGGATTCTTATCATCATGTTGTAGCTGTGGTAAACATCTTATAAGATTCTTACACTTGCTAAATATTCTTAATTTTGCTGTTTTTATTGTTTCTCCTGTCTGTTCATCTTTTATTTCTATTGGCTTAATCCATTCTTTTACTGCTAACCAGCCATTTACTCTATCAGAACTACATTTTGTCAATCTTACTCCATTTTCTGCAAAGATATCGTATGCACTTTTACCTGTGTCTTGTCTTCTATTCCATAAGTCAGGTGGTGCAAATATCCTTTTAGCTCTTTTAAATAGATCATGATGTCTTAGTTTCTTTGCAGCTTCGCTTATTAGTAAATTACTTTCATGTATTTCATCTATTGCGTATGCATTATATTCTGGATCTATAGCTACAAATAATGGTGCAAACATATCTAATCCATAGTCCAAAGATATATATATGGTCCAATTATTTGGTATTTCAAAAGGTTCTTCTATAACATGAATGTCACGTTTAAATTCTCTAAAGAACATTCCGTCATAAATATCCCAGTCACCATCTAGTAAGGCTTGTCTTTCTTTTTCTGGAAGAGAAAGAAGTCTTTTTCTATAATTAGGGTCTGATTCCATTAAGAATTTATTATCTTTTAGTTTTGCTGGTATAAATAATCTAGTTCCTTCTTCGTCTTGATATTCTTTTGTTCCATTATCTATAAATCTTTCTTTAAAGAATGTATGTCCTACTCCTCCGAGGGTTTGTAGTGCTTTTAATTTGTTTTGGGAAATTATTTACGCCTCTGTTTCTACTTTTTAAATATATGTACATAAACTCTGTAAAGTGTGTAGCTTCGTCAAATCTTATAATGTCATATTCTGCTGATTGATACTTGTATACATCTTTCTCATTATCACAATATCCAAACTCTATAATGCTTCCGTTTTTAAAAGTCCATTTCTTTTTACTGTCATTATACTTAGCTACTTCTTTAGGATATGTTGCTAATGTACCTCTTATAAACGACTTTTCTAATTCGCCAAATGTTCTTCTTAGTACTAGTTGTTTAATTCCTGGATAATCACAAGCATATAAAAAAGCATCTAATATTTGCCCATGTGTTTTTCCTCCTCCTGCTGCTCCGCCAAACAATACTTCATCTTCTTTAGCATTATAAAATCTCCATTGTAATTCTGTAAGTTCTATGTCCATATTACTTTACAACCTTCACATTTATTTCAAAATTATTATTTTCCTTTCCATCATCATTATTATTGTTTAATATGTCATTTAGGTCCTTTAATGCAGAAGCTAGTTGTTTTAGTCCTTGTTTATCTACTATTCCTTCTCCAATTTCTATATCTTCGTTCTCTTCTATTTCTTCTTTAGAAGGCTTTTTTGCCCAAATATCATATTCTACTTTTTTGGTCTTTTTTTTGGTCTTTATTATGTACTTTTCTAGTTGTGAGTTAGCTTTGATTATATTAAGAGCTAAATCTGTTGCAATTGCTTTTATATCTACTATTTTTTGAGCTTCTTTTTCACTTTCTTTCTCTATAACTTTTTCTACAATTTTAGTACTCTTTTTGTCCTCTTTTAGTACTTTTTTACTTTTCCACCCTTTTGTCCTGCTTTTGGTACTTCCGTTTTGTTTTATCCCTTTATCTTTTAGAAAGCTACTTACTGATTTAAAATCACTTAATATATACTCTTTTTCTAACTGCTTCCAGTCATACTTTGCCACTCACCTCACCTACTTTATTAGTCCTTTTTATTAATGTATTGCTCTACTATTTCATTTATAAAATCATTGCTACTCGCTACTATTTCGCATACATCTTCATAGCTGAATGTTTTATCGTCGTTTTGATTATGACCATATTCATACATCCACACATGTGTTAATTCATGTTTTAATGTCTTAATTATATTTGCTTGTTCTTTTAGTAACATTATTTTTTGAGTTCTATATATTGTTACTCCTAAAGTACCATCACTCTTCATCTCATTATTTATTGTGGCTTCATCTACTTCTTCTATTGTCCATTCAGTATTGTTTATTTTGAATTTCATTATTTCTCTCCTTTTTTCTCTTTTTCTTCTTACTAGGAAAGCATTTCTCATAATTTCTGCATCCATGGCAGAACTTTCTCATACATTTATCAATATTCATCTTAATATTCTTGTGTAAAGCCCATTAGTGCTTTCTTTTGTTTTGCTGTTCTTGTTCCTGGCTTTTCATACCCTTTTACTTTATTTTCGTCTTTTTCATAGTCCGTACATTTTGCTATTATCATATTGTTTAGTTTTATTAGTGCTATTCCTTTATCACATACTTTACTTTTACATGTGCTACACATATATTTTTGAAAACTATTTATCATAATAGCCACCTCTTTTGTTTTTTAATAAAACACTATGTAATGATATAAATACAATGACCTTAACTACTTGCCTAGAATTTTTCATTAAGGCTGAATTAAAAATGATACCTGCAACGAATTTAATCATTTAACATATTCCCTTTTTCATTCAAATACCATTGACTTGAATACAGGATTAACAGTCCTGTCCAACTGTTTATATCACTACATACTATTTTATTTAGAAAATAGGAGTTATGCTTCTAAAAACACAACTCCGCAAAAGAATATTCTTTTTTTCCATACAAAAAGAGCAGCCATTTGACTGCTCTCTTTGTATAGGTTATTTGTTTTTACGATCTGCGTTAGGTCCTGCAACGCCCTGTACTCCACTCTTCGGACTGTAAAAAGTATGTGAGCCATACTCTCCATCGTAGTCTTTTGAGTTCATCTGGTTGGCCTCGACATCGTGGCTTTCTTTTGAGCCTGAGTAGTTGCTCCAAGAGTAACCATCAGAATCACTACGTTTTGTACCGCCGTTTGTGCCGTGGTCAGATGCTAATGTGCTGTTGTTGTTGGACATAAATCAACACTCCTATTAAATTACTTACCTGTTTCCAGGTTGCCTAATTATTATAGTATATTATGTCTACTTTGTCAATACTTTTTTAAGCTTAACTAGAATTGCCTCAAAACTTATATAATATATTTATTTAGAAAGGAGGTTCTATCAATAGAACTTTATATTAACTTATCTAGTATCGTTAATTGCAATAAAAAAAGAACTAGATACTTCTAGTCCTTATTTGTAGCTTTGGGCATGTCTTTTCAAACAGCTACTCTTTTACTTGATACAATTTTATCATTTTAAATCGTCACATTTGTCACATTTTATTATTTTTCTAAAAATCTTTTTAATTTCATTTTTGCTTTACTTTCTGAGTCATAATTCATCTTAAACATAATTTGTATCCAGTTTAAATTTTCTTCGTATTTATGTCTTATTATTCTTCTTATTTCACTGTCCTCTACATTGTTTAGTTCATATTCTAGATTAGTTATTAATTTCATTAGCTTAAACTCTTTATTCTTTATCTGCTTTTTATATTTGTTTCTACTCTTTTTATTTGCAATTATCTTTTTATTGTCTAATCCTTCAATTACACAATTGTGTGATATGTATGGATAACTAGCACTGCTCCCTTTTACGCTATCTATTACTATTTTCGCAGGTTTATTATTAATCTTGTCTATTTTTTCTCTTAATTCTTCTATTTCTTTTCTAGTAGAATTTATTTGACTTAATAATTCTTTATCCATAATTCCTCCTTCGTTTATAAATGCAAACCTGCATTTATTTTTCTATCTCTTATTTGTTTAGTTGTAAATCCTAGATCGTGATATGTAATACATTCTTTTACTGTATGTTCTTCTCCCCACTTATCTACTAATGTCTTTTCATATAATACGTGATTAGAGTACTCTTTTACTTTTTTCATACCCTTAAACGTTTTTGGTACTTCCATTATCTTTTGTCTCCTTTACTTTCTTATAAAAATATTCTTTTATGCAGTCTTCACATTCTCTGTCCATATTGTCATCACACTCTTCATATAAACATGCATAATCTCCTAATATATAAATATGTTTTGTCATTGAATCTACTATTTTACTTAATCCATTGTATCTTGCTTTATAATAATCTCTTTGTCGTGTTATGTTTTGATTTTCTTTTTGTAATTTTTTAGTTAAGTTTAATAATTGTATTATATTTTTTCTATTTAACTTATAAGCTGCTTCGCAATATTTACATATTTCGCAAGGACCTTTTATAAATTCTTCTAATTCTCCAATAGCTTTCTTTTCTTCTTCGTTCATATTATTTCTCCTTTTCTAATAATTCTTGTAAAACTTTTATCTGCTCTAATAAATCACTGCCACCCCAATAGCCTTTATCATCTGTCAGCTCTTCTACTTTCTTTTTTAATTCTTCTATCTTGTCTTTTACTTTTTGAACTGGAATACTCTTCCTAATTTTTTCTCTATCTTGAAAATGTCTTGTACTCATGTTTGCAATAATTTTACTATTGCTTAAATCTAATGCTTTTAATTCTTCATTCTCTTTTTGTAGTTTTTCTATTAAATTTAATACTATTTCTGCTTCTCCTGCTGATAAAGTTCCATGAATTGTATAAGCAAATTCTTTTAAACTTTTAATGGCTTTTTTATTATTCATAAATTAAGCCTCCTTCTTTTTTCTTTTAAAACATATTAGTTTTACTGGTTCTATATAAATTTCAGACTTATAACAAGCAAACATATTATCAGTTTTAAATAAATGTTTACAGTCTTTGCAACGCTTCTTTTTTAATTTTTTAAATGGACCTTTCATTCTATTTCTCCTTTTCTAGCAGCTCTTGTAAAACATGTATTGCACCTACAGTTTCGTAGTGTTCAACTGTATGTAGATTTTTCTTCAACTCTTCTATCTTGTCTTTTATTTTTTGAATTGGAATATTTTCTAACAAATCAGTTATTCTATTGTTTAATTCATAATTATCTGCTTTTAATTCTTCGTTCTCTTTTAATACTCTTTTATGGTCTGTAACTATTCTTTCTACTGCATTTAAAAAATCTGTTCCTACCCAATAATGATATTGTATTATTGTATCTTTATCACATAAACTTTTTTCTATTAATGTTATATCTTCTTCTCTACTATTCTCTTTCACTTAAAACACCTCCTAAAAGTCGCTAACATAAAATTCTAATGTTTCATCACAACTACAACATTTTTCATAATTTGTTTCTCCGCAGTCTACATCATAAAATATATTTTTTTCTCCACAATTTGGACATTCTATCTCAACATCTTTACATGTTCTTGTACTTACTTCTATTTTCACTATGTATCACTCCTCTCAAAATCTCTTACTTTAATTTTTACTATTATTCTTTTTCCACATCTGTCTTGTAATTCTATAACTGGTCTGCCTACTACCCCTTCACTATTTGCTGTCCCTATACTAGACTTCGGTTTACTCTTTACATAATTAACTGCTTCTTGTAGTGTTCCCTCTAGTATTATTGGTACTATATCTATACCAAAATATTTTGCTATATCTTCTACACTTTCTCTTGATTGGTAATTATCTGCTATCATCACATCAAACAAGATGAAATCTTGTCCTTTCCTGTATAATCCTCCATTTTGTATTTTTTCTCCGTAACCTTCTCCATATAAAATTACTTCTGTTTCTCCAAACTTTTGCTCAAATAATTGCTCATTTGTTTCTCCTCCAAATAGTTCTACTAGCCTATTCATTAAATTTGCTGGTATCTGAGCCTTGTCAGTTCTTCCATAGAAACTTACTCTATGTCCATCCCAGTATATTCTTATGTTTGTTCCATCTATCTTTTCAGTAAATTGCCATTGGTTGTCTTTCAAATATTTTATTGCTTCATTTCTATATTTCCCTTCAACTAACTTTTTTGTTTTTTCATCTCTTTCAAAAAGAGTTTCTATTTTATGGTATTCTTTTAACATATCTTATTTACTCCTTTACTTTATATTCCATACTTGCAAATTTCTCCTTTGTAACTATTCCCCTAACATTTGCAAAAGGGATTAATTCTGGTCCATCTTCGCCCACAATTCCTATTTCTTCTAATTTGTTTCCGTAAAAATCTTTAACTTGAGTTGTAGTTACTTCATATAAGCAAGTATCTTCTGTTGTTCCATTTTCATCAACATTCTCTTCTACAAATATTCTTACTAAATCTCCAGGTTTTATTAGGTCTATTATTTTTTCTGAAAAGTTTTCTACTGCACTACTATCAAACCAATCAGTATCATAAAATCCATAATATATAGCTTTCTTATTAACATTGTTTTCTTTTATTCCTATTACTTTAACTATTTCTCCTGTATTAAGTCTTACATAGTCATCTTTTCTTATATTATCTTGAACATATAAAGCATAACCAACATTACTATTGTCTTTTTTTAAATAATCTTTTCTGCTTAAACACCTTTCTTTTATTTCTCTATTCATCTTCTCCTCCTACTATCTTTAATATTTCTAATATGTAATATTCTTTATTAGGCTCTGCTCCCCATTCTTCTTTGCCTTGTCCTACTCTTAATTTACACACACAGGTCATTTGTGGAGTATTGTTTCCGTATCCATTTCTAAATACTACCCTATAATAAATTTCTTTAAAATTTGGACATTCTAGTTCAATATTTAATTTTGCTATTTCATAATAATTTTCAAACCTTTTAGTCCAGTATGGCTTTATTTCTCTATATTCTTCCTTTTTCTCGCCACTTTTTATCATGTCAAACCATTTCTTTTTAATTGGTAATATTAACATTCTTCTTCTCCTACTTTATAGCAATTAGCCATATAACTTTCTTTTGTTAGTATTGTTTCTATTCCGTCTCCATATTGAGATATTGGTATATGATAACCGCTTCTATCTATTCCTTTAATATTTGTACATAGTAATGTACCGTTTTTATCAGATACTTTATATCCATTTACAAAATCTCCGAACTTCTATTAAGTCTACTATATTATTAGAATGTTTTAACTTTTTGGCATCGCTCATTTCTATCGCATATATTGTATCTTTTGAACATTCTTTTAATATCTTTATTGGTTTATCTAAATTACACCAATACATGTTTACTGGACATTTTTCTGTTGCTTCTGTCTTATCAACACTTTTTATTCTTCGTATAAACCCTGTTTCAGTTCTTACATACTCTCCTACTTCTATATCTTTCATAATCTTTTCCTTTCTAGGCTAGACTTAATCTAGCCTTTATATTAATCTTGTGACGTGATTGTTATTGGTACTATCATTTCTGGTAAATAATTAATTTCATAATGATATTTATCTACGTATGCCCCACTTACGTCTTCAACTACATACATAGTCCATTCATTTAGATAAATAAAATGTTTTTTATATTTACCGTTCTCTACTTCTACTATGATTTCTAATTCATTATGTGCATTATTCTGTAGTGAAAAATTTCCTATTAACTCAAAAACTGGCTTATCACTTCTTGCATTTATTACAGATATTCTCCTTGTTACATTGAAATTATCTGCTTGTTTTCTTATATTACTAGAAACTCTATTTGATTCTGTACACCCTGTTAACACTATTGTTCCTATTACTAAAACTAATATTAAACTTATTATTTTTATCTTTTTCATTATTTATTACCTCCAACTTTTAAATTTTCTATCTCTATGTATAAGTCTTTGCAATTTTCTTCTAAATCGCTTATCATACTTCTTTGCATTTCTGTTATATCTTCTAATGCTTGTTTATCTTTCTTTAATGCTTCATATTTTACTGCTGTGTCCCATGACATAAAGCATATTATTAACGCTAATATTACTAATATTACTGTTATTATTGTTTGTGCTTTAAAATCTCTTTTTATTTCGTTTAATGTCTTGTCTTGAAGTATTTTTACTTCTTCATATTTCTTTATATTCATCTTTCTTCTCCTTCTAACCTTTTTCTTGCGTTATTCCACTTCTCTTTGTGTACTTCTTCTGCAAATCTTTTTCTTTTGTATTCTTCATACTCTAATTGCTCTTTACTTACTTTTAAACTTTCTTTAAATTCGTTCATTAAATTTCCTCCACTTCTACAACAACTTTATTTGCTGTTCCGTATTGTTTAAAGAGTAACAAGGCAGTAACTTGATTATCATCTTTATAAGCTAGTCCATTTAATGCGTCTAGTATTATTTTTGCTATATTATCTATGTCTGGCTTATGCATATAGCCTTGTTCCCAGCCTATTAACTCTGCTCTTTTCTTTTTGCTTAATCTTCTAGGTGGCTCAAATACTGCTGTTATTTTCATTTTTATTTCTTTTTCGCTTGGTTCTACCTTGTATTTGTTTTTAAAGCTTAACTTCACTAAATCTTCATAATCTCTTGTTTTTTGTGGTGTATATGTACCATATTTTCCTAGCCTTGGTCTTCCCTTTCCTGTTGGCTTTCCTAATATTTCAAATTTCATATTTTCATTTGTTCTCCTTCCAAAATTTTTTTACACAAATCTAATCCTGACTGTTCTCTATATTTGCAGTTATCTGCATTTATGTTTTGTTCTGCTAAGCCACAACCTAGACATAGCCCTTTTTTTATTGCTTCTGCACATTTCATAGTCTATAATCCCTTTTTTATATTTAAGAGTTGTTCTCTTAATAAATCTATTCTTTTTGTTAAATATGACTTTGTTCCTTTTCCCCTGCTTACTTGGTCTGTATAAGGTCTTGCCCTATTAAGTCTATAAGCTGTTTGTCCTTCTATAATCTCTCTTAATAACTTTTCCATAACTACCTCCTATACTTGCGTTATATGGTTCATATTCTCTGAAACCATATCTGATAAATAATATCTTTTATAATCTGTCTTTTCTCCAAATCTGTTTGTATTGCTTTCCCATTCTGTTTTAAACTCGTAGCCCTCTTTTTTGAGCTGGTCTATTCTTGCTCCTAGCTGTGTTATTCCTAAATCTGCGTATGCTTCCCAGCTAGATATTGAACCGAACTCTCGTATGTAATTTATAATTCTATCTTTTTGTACTATTTTCATAAATTACCCTCCTTTATTTGCGTACAAATTGTCAAGTTCGCTGGTCTTATATTGTCTTTGTTCATAATTTTTATTTTGCTCTTGTTTTAATGGATAAAAGCTTTTCCAACCTTTTAATACTGTTTCATTTATTATTTCTATTTGTGTTGTTTCATCTGTGCTTAACTTTTTTAATTTATTAAGAGCTAACTGCATTGCATTTTCTGTTAATGGAGATCTGATTTTTTTTCTCATTTCTACAAAGTTATCTAAAGCTTTTTTTAATTCTTCAGGATAGTCACTATATATATTCTTAATGTTATTAACATTCTTTACATTATTGTTTGTGTTATTTTGCTGTTCATTTGTTGTTATTTTGTTGTTATTTTGCTGTTCAAATTTTCTTTTGTCTGCTTGATAATCGCTGTATTTTTCAATAGTTATAACTGTGAATTTGTTGTTGCTTTTTGCTGTTATCATTCCGTATCTTTTCTAGCAATTTTATATATCTATATATTGTGTTTTCATTCATTTGTAATTCATCAGATGCTTTTTTTCTTCCAAAAACAAATTGTCCTTTTTTTAATTCAACAACTTGCTGTCCTACTAATTGTTCTCGCTCTTCATGAGTTGCTTTTAATAAACACCATATCCATATTTTTAGAGCTTTTTCATTCTCCCAAATGGGAGATTTCATTATTTTTCTATATAATTTTATCCATGTTTCTTCCATATTCTCTCCCATAATTAAAGGGTAGTTCTTATGCCTACCCTAGATGTAACTTTTTCCTATTAAATCTATAAATTCTTGTCTAGTATGAGTTTTCTCATATTCTTTTTGTGTATTTATTCTTAATTGATTTATTATTGCTTCATTAGAATGACATTTAGGGCATATTAGTTTTACAAATTTATGTTGTATACTTCTTTTTCTATTACTCCCACCATAAATTTCGTGTGGATCTAATCTTTTTGAGTAATTACTACAAACTTCACAAATACCTGATTTAATTAAGTCTTTATCTCTTTGTCTTTCTAATTTTGCTAATTTATTAGATTTCTTTTTAATCTGTCCTTTTTTCTGTTTATTTTCTGCAGAGCTCTGTTTAATTCTCTGCAAAGTTTTTGGTGTTGGGTGAAATGAATCGCTTAAATCTTTTACTATCATTTTTTTAGCCACTTCCTTTTCATATCGGCTATTTCTTCAGGAGTTAAAGTTTCTATTCCCTGATCTTTACATTCATTTACAATTCCATCTATTAGTACAGACATTTCTTTTGTATTATATGTACTACTTCCAAAATAGCATTGTAGTTGGATTCCTGTTTTACCATTTATAGTAACTTCCCCTAATTCTCTTACCGCTCTCCATTCCTCTTTTACTCTCTCTACCATACTAGGTTTAACTACTATATGAGTAAAAACTCCATATCTACATATCATATCTTCATACAATGAATCTTTATCTGTTTTTAATACTTCTGCTAATTTCTGCAATAATACCCAACAATAAGCATTTGCATCTAAACTGCGCTTTTCCCTGTGTTGCTTTATTGTTATAGCCAAATTTTCTTTATCTTTTAACTTATAATAATTATCTATTAATATTTCCTTATTGCTCGTTATTTCTAATTCTAATTTCGTTGTTCCATCTATACTTGTATTAATTCCTGCTATTTTCCCATTAAGTTCCATGAATTACCACTCCTTAAAATGGCAATTCATCATCTTCTGCTTGTATTACTTCAGCATTGTCATTTGATTCTTTTTTTGCTTTTTCATATTCAGATATATAATCTGCCAAACCAGTTTCTTCTAAATTAATTGCTTTTTTTATCTTTTCTTGTATCCACGAAGGTAATTTATCGTATGCCACCCATGTTTCTGGTTCTTCTGTATCGAATACTGTAGTTTTTGCCAGTGGTTCTACTTGCATCCCTTTTGCTAATGCCATTATTCCTGCTATATTGTTATATGTTTTACCATTACTTTCTTTATTTATTATTTGTAATTGACATCCTTTATTTAATACATTTAATAAATTAAATCCTTTTAATTCTTCCTCTGTAAAAGCTTGTCCTCTCCATGCTTCTAAATCTTTCTTTAAATTACTTTTTTCTCCCAATGAATAACTATATTCCTTATTAATAATTCTTGGTAAAACATCTTCCCCTATTAATATTGTTTCTCCTACAATTTCCCATATCATTAAAAACTTTCTTTGATCCTTATCAAATCTTTCATTTCTTTGTAGTCCTAAATCAATTATCATGCTTGATATTGCTGTATAAACTCCATCTTCTAAATTTGGTATACTTGTTTTTTCACTTTCTTTTACTATTAAACTCATAATTAATCTTCCTTTCCTTTATTTAATATTTTTTTCTAATCTTCTTTTACATTCTTCATCATATAATTTTAATTGTTTCTTTATCGTACTATACTGTTTTAATAAAATAGCTCTTTCATATATAAGTTGTTCATCTGTATACTGTTTCAATTTTTCTTCATATTCCATTACAATACACTCCTCATATATTCAATTCGCAATTCTTCTTCTTCATTTGCATATTGTTCTTGTAATCTTGGTTCTATATCTTCCTTTTCATTCATTGCTTGATACATTGTTTCTTTTAATTGATCAATATAGTTTTTGTCTGATATACGGTCTATTAATTCATCTATTGTCCTCACTATGTCATCTAATTCATCATATCTATCTTGTAAGTCTTGCACTTGACATCTTCCTTTCTTTTTGTTAATATAAAAATATATGAATTTATACAAATTCTTATTTTGAACTAGTTTTGATGTGATGGTTGAACTAGTTCTCTTTTTTTAGCACTTAAATTATTAACTAGAAACTCTATGTTGTTTTCTAAATCTTTTATTTTAGATTTTAATTGTTCTTTTTCTGCTATTTCATTTCTTATTAATTTGTTTCTTTCTGCTATTTGTAGTTCTGCTTCTGCTAATGATTTTCTGCTTGAATCAATTAAACTTTGCATTTCTTTTCTGCTTCTAAACATATTCCTCAACTCCTTTCTTACTTTAATAAATAACTTATAAACATTACGTCATATACTAATGCTAGTAAAAACATACATTCTGCTTTTAATATGTTTATTGCTAATTTTGATTTGTTTATTTTATGTTTTTTCATTTGTGATCACTTCCTTTCTAATACCTTGCTTCTTGTAACCATTTATCAAATGCCTTTTGTTCTACTTTTTTTTGTCCTATATGAATACCGTGGAAAATCTTTTCTGTGCCAAAGCTCATTTGCTTTATTTTGATTTATTCCTAATATTCTTGCTACATCTTTGACAAATAATACTTTAGGTTCATTTTGCTTTTCTAAAATTTCTTTTATTTCTTTAAGATATTGATTTATTTCTTCCATTTCGTCCTCCTTCTTGTTTGTTTAACAAACATTTGAATTTATAAAAATATCGTCATTCTTGTAGTTTAATATCCTTTTTATATTCAAAGCTACTTCTAACGATGGAGAAACATTACCTTTTTCATATCCTGTATACGTTGTTCTAGCAATACTTAGTTTGTTTGCCATTTGTTCTTGTGTATATCCTCGTTTAGTTCTAATTTCAATAAGTCTTTCTCTCATTTTTATCTCCCTCCCTGTTCGTTATGCTGACATTATATATTATGTTTGTTTGGCTGTCAATACTTTTTTCAATTTTTTTTGTTTTTTGCTTCAAAATGTTTGCAAAACTGACAAATAAATGTTATAATTGTCTAGAAAGGAGTACAATTATGAGTTTTGGTAATAATTTAAAAAAAATTAGACTTGATAATGATTTAACTCAAGAAGAATTAGCAAAAAAAATTAATACATCTCGTTCAAACATTGCAAACTATGAAAATGATAAAAATATGCCATCTGTTGATATATTAGAAAAAATGTCTAAAGCATTAAATTGCAGTGTAGATTTCCTTTTAGGTAAAAATGATAAACAAGAACTTAATAAATTTAAATACTATATGTGCCCTGTTTATGGCAGAATAAGTGCAGGACAACCTAATTGGGCAGAAGAATGTATAGAAGGTAGATTACCTATTGACATTGAACTAATGAATATAGTCAATCCAGAAGAATGTTTCTTTCTTCGTGTAAATGGTGAAAGTATGAATAAAGAAATACAGAATGGTTCTTATGCTCTTATCAGAAAAACAGATTCTGTTGATGATGGAGATATAGCTGTTGTTTTAGTAAATGGTTATGATGCTACGTTAAAGGTATTTAACAGGCAGGGTGATTTTATTTTATTAGAACCTATGAGTACAGATTCTTCATTTAAGACACAAGTATATGGCAAAGATACAGAAATAAAAGTAATTGGCAAGTATATTGGTAAAATGGAGATGAAATAAAATTAAGGAGAGGTAAAATGTTTTTTAAAAAGAAGCCTGATCTTTTGCAGATAGTTTATTCTTTGGCAGAAGATGGCACTGCAGAATTATATAATTTATTAATTGATAATAATTTTAATATAAAAAATGATTATGGTTTTTCGCTTACTTCTTTTCTTTATCATCTTTTTTATATTAGATTAATTTTACTTTCTAAATATTCTGAACAATATATTTCTGATGTTCTATATAAATGTTTAGATAATAAAATATCTCAAGTTTCAACAGACATAACTATAAAAAATAATTTTATAGATGCAGCAAATGATACATTTCGAGATTTAGACTTATTTTGGTATAAATTAAGCACTACTGAAGATTCATGGGCTCTTATGGATATTGGGCGTTATTTTATTGCATGTTTTAATAAATGTAAAGTTAGTGAAGTTCATGATGTAAAACTATCAATGTATATAACTACTTATTTTACAGAATTTTCTATCAAATGCAAAACATTTTTTGACGGAGATGAAATAAAATGAAATTTATTAAATGTCTTGGAAATATATTATGTTCATTAATCTTATTATTTATAGTAATAAGTGGCATTTATAGTATAAGTATTTGGCTTGAACGTTTAGGTGTTGGATTCGGTGTTTTAAATTACGTTCTCACTATATCGTTGTCAGCTTTTTCGTTTTATATGTTTTCTCATAATATTGATAATATTTATGGGGCTAGAAAAAAATTAAGTATTGCAAAAAATGTATTTTCATTAGATTATACTGATTTAAAAAATATATCTAGAATTGATTTTGATGATAGTTATAATTTTAATATTTATTTGAAAAATGGCTTACATATTTCTTTAAATAAGTATTATATACCAAAGACACAAAAAGATTTACAAAATTTAGATGATGAATTTGATTTTTAATTAATTTTAGACTACTAAAGATAAGTTGAAATATACTTATCTTATTTTATAAGGAGGATTTATGGCAAGACGAGGAAATGGCGAAGGAACTATATATTATAGTGAAAATTTAAATAAATGGGTTGGTCAATTTACAGCTGGGAGAAAAGCTGATGGTTCCCTGAATCGTAAATCTGTATATGGTAATACTAGAAAAGAAGTTAAAGAAAAGATTACCTCTGCTCTATCAGATATCCAAAAAGATACATATATAGAAAAAAACAATATAACAATTTCTGAACTTGCAACAGAAATTGTTGAGGATAAACATAACTCAAATGAAAATAGTTCTAACACTTATAATAGAGCAAAATATACTTTAAAGTTAATAACTAAATCTGATTTTGGAAATATGCCTATAAGAAAAGCAACTGCAAAAGATATTAAAAACTTTTTAAACACATATACTTCTTATTCTGAATCCAGCATCAAAAAATTGTATCAACTTCTTAATCAAACTTTTAGGAGAGCAATTGAACGAAATTACATTATTAGAAATCCAATATCGTTTGAAGAAGCAAAAAGGCCTAAATCAGCTAAAATAACAGAGAAGGTTGAAGCATTAACTATTGAAGAAGAAAAAAAGCTTATAAAAGCATTATCATGCGAAATTAACGCTTTGAAAGATGCTTGTCTCTTGATGTTATTTACAGGTATGCGTGTCGGTGAAGTTCTTGCACTTAAATGGGAGAACATATCTGATAAAAATATTAGTATTAAAAAATCCTTAACTAGAGATGAATCTGGTAAAGTAATAGTTGGAGAAAAGGTAAAAACATATACATCTGATAGAGAAATTCCTATTACTGAAACAATACAAAAAATACTAACTAATATTTCTAGAGAAAATGATTACCTATTCAATGCAACTCCAAGAAATGTTCAATCATATTTAGAAAAAATTAATGCAATTAATTGCATTAAAAATAATATTACTCCTCACATGTTAAGACATACTTATGCAACTCGCTGCATTGAAGCAGGAGTCAATATAAAAGTCCTTCAAAAAAAATTAGGACATAAGAATATACAAACAACTTTAGATGTATATGCAAGTGTATTTGATAAGTTTGAAAATCAAGAAGATGATAAAATTATTAAATATTTAGAAAAAAATAAGATAACTTTGTAGTCAGTTGCATTAAAACTGCATTAAAATCAATAAAAAAGAGAGGTTTAAAACCCTCTCTTTTCTTACTCTGGTGCGGATGAAGGGACTTGAACCCCCACACCGAAGTACTGGTTCCTAAGACCAGCGCGTCTGCCAGTTCCGCCACATCCGCATATTTTATTGACATTGATTATTGTAGCATTTTATATGCAAAGTGTCAATATCTTTAATTAATTTTATTTGTAATTTTTTAAAATTTTTATGGCATTGTAGGTCGCCAAGCATGACGACCTACAATATTTTTCAAAAGCTATTCTTCGTCTTTTGTTGTATTTATTTTTAATAGCTTAAATATTTCTACTATTATTACTGGTGCAAGTACTAAGATTACTGTTTCGAATACGTGCATTGCTGGCAGCATTACTAATCCAAATATATCTCTTAATCCTTGTGTAAATAGTATTACAAACATTAAACTTGCTGATACTACTGTTGCTAAAATTAGTTTGCTATTATTAAATATTCCTGTTTTGAATATCGTTCTTTTGTTATCTCTTATGTTAAATACATGTACTAGTTCAGAAAGTGCTAATACATAAAATGCCATTGTTTGGCCTATTTTTACCTTTTCTTCTTGACTTACATCTGGTGTTGAAAGTCCAATTATGAATGCAGTAAGTGTAAGTAATCCTATCATTAATCCTTGATATACTATTCTCCATGTCATGCCTTTTGTAAATATTCCTTTTTTAGTATTCTTTAAAGGTTTTCTTTTCATTACATTATCTGCCGCCGGATCTACTGCAAGTGCTAATGCTGGTAGTGAATCTGTTACTAGGTTAATCCATAATATGTGTATTGGTAATAATGTTTCTATTAATGTTATATCTACTCCAAATTGCTTTGACAATAATGGAGTTATTAGTATTGCTAAAAATAGTACTACTATTTCTCCTATATTGCTTGATAATAGGAATTGTATCGCTTTTAGAATATTATCATATATACGTCTTCCTTCTTCTACTGCAGATACAACTGTTGCAAAGTTATCATCTGTTAAAATAACGTCTGCTGCTTCTTTTGCAACATCTGTTCCAACTACTCCCATTGCACAACCTATATCTGCAATTTTTAATGATGGTGCATCATTTACTCCATCTCCTGTCATAGCAACGGTTTCTCCATTTGCTTGCCATGCTTTTACTATTCTTACTTTATGTTCTGGTGAGACTCTTGCATATACAGAATATTTCCTTACATTTCTAATTAGTTCTTCATCACTCATTTCTTCTAATTCTGTTCCTGTAATTGCCTCATCATCATTTTCTAGTATTCCTAAGCTTTTTGCTATTGCTATTGCTGTTATTTTATGATCACCAGTAATCATTACTGTTTTTATTCCTGCTTCTTTACATTCTTGTACTGCATCTTTTACTTCTAGTCTAGGTGGATCTATCATGCCTACCATACCAATATATGTTAAATTAGATTCTAATTCTTTTATTTCTTCTGCTGTTGGTTTATGGTCTAGTACTTTATATGCCATTGCTAAAACTCTTAATGCATTTTGTGCCATTTCCATGTTGTATCTTCTAATTATTTCTTTGTATTCTTCTAAATCTGTTTTTATATCGCCTTCTAATATATATGAACTACAATTTGCCAAAAGTTCATCTACTCCACCTTTTGTATAAACTACATAATTTCCGTTTTCTTCGTGTACTGTTGTCATTAATTTTCTATCTGAATCAAATGGAATTTCTGCTACTCTTGGAAACATTCCATATACTGATGGATCAAAATCTAATTTAAATGCCATATCCACTAATGCCGTTTCTGTTGGATCTCCTGTAAGTTTGTCGTCTTCTGAAATTTTGGTATCATTACAAAGCATACTTGCATATACTAATTTTTGAATATCTATCATATCTGCTGATTCTTCTAAGTTTACAAGGTTCCCATCACAAAATACTTTTTCTACTGTCATTTTATTTTGTGTTAATGTTCCGGTTTTATCTGAGCAAATTACTGAAGCGCTTCCTAATGTTTCTACTGCTGGCAATTTTTTAACAATTGCATTTCTTTTTACCATCCTTTGTACGCCAATTGCAAGTACTATTGTAAATACTGCTGGCAAGCCTTCTGGTATAGCTGCTACTGCTAAACTTACAGCTGTCATAAACATATGTATTGGTTCTTTTCCATATAAAAGACCTACTACAAAAATTACAGCACATATTGCTAATGCTACAATTCCTAGTGTTTTTCCTAATTTATTTAATTTTTGTTGAAGTGGTGTTCCTTGTTCTTCTGCTGTGTTTATTATATCCGCTATTTTTCCTACTTCTGTATTCATTCCTGTTTCTACTACAACAGCTTTCCCTCTACCATAAGTAATTAAACTCGAAGAAAATAGCATGTTTACTCTGTCTCCTATACCTATCTTTTCGTCTTCTATTTTTGCTGCCATTTTTTCTACTGGCACAGATTCTCCTGTTAAAGCAGATTCTTGCGATTTTAAATTTACTGCTTCTATTATTCTTAGGTCTGCTGGTACATAGTCCCCTGTTTCTAATATTACAATATCTCCTGGAACTAGTTCTTTAGATTGAATGACTTGAAGCTTACCATCTCTTACAACTTTTGCAACGTGTGAACTTAATTTTTGTAAAGCTTCTAATGATTTTTCTGCTTTGTTTTCTTGGGCTACCCCTATTATTGCATTTACTACTACAACTACTAATATAATAATTGTATCTGTAAATCCCTCTCCTTGTGCTACTCCAACAACTCCAGAGATTATTGCAGAAATTATAAGAATTATAATCATAAAGTCTTTAAATTGTTCTAAGAATTTTACAAATAAACTTTTTTTCTTCTTTGCTTTTAATTCATTTAGTCCATATTCTTCTTGTCTTTTTTTGGCTTCTTCTGCTGTTAAGCCATTTTCTGCATTTGTTTTTAGTGTAGATTCTACTTCATCTACTGTTTTATTAAACCAATTTATTGCCATTGTTTTCCTCCTTGTTTTTTAAAATTTTTCTTACTGTATTAAAATTATCGTTTCCCGTTAATATTATATCAAAATTTTCTTTATATCTTTCTAGGTTTTGCTCTGCATTTTCATCTAAAAATCCAAATGTTAAAGTGTTTTGTAACTTTTCTTTGTCTATCATTTTTATATCTTCTATTAAGTCTCCAAATACTAAAGCTTTTTCTCTTTCTTCTATCTGGTTTCTTATATTCTCTGGTATTCTTATATACTCTTTATTTGATGTTGCCATTATCTTGTCCATATTTATTGTTGTTATTCCATTATTAAACTCAAAAAAATTAGAAACTATTTTTATATTATTAAACATGCAATTTTCTTTTTCTAAAAAGGCTTTTACTATATTTCCTATCCCAGAAGACATAATTATTACTGGAACATCGTTATTATTCATTTCTTGTAAAAATTCTTTTGCTCCATCTCTTAAATATAAATTTGCATTTAATAATGCATTTTTTATACTTTCTTTTGTTATATATTTTGATAAAAGTGTAAAGCTTTCTTTTGCCCATTCTTTCATTATTTGTTGTTTTTTATTTTCTTCGATTGTGTAGTCTAATTCTAATGGTCTATAATGCTCATATATCTTAGTTCTTTTTTCTAAACATTCTCCACCTAGATATTGTGGTATTACTCCCATTGTTGGCTCACTTTCTGCTGTTGTAAGAGTTCTATCAAAATCTGTTATTACAAAATAATTATTCAAATTATTAAATTTATTTAGTTTTTCTTTGCTTATTATGTATGGCATATTGTTTCCTTTCATATTTGCACCAATTTGAGTTTTCAAGATTTTTTCTATTTAATCAAAAAGACTTTTAAAGAAACTAATTTTCATAGCTTCTTTAAAAGTCTTGCTTACCATTTAGGCTCACTAACCAGTTTAAAACGAGGTTGTTGATTAGTAATTTTTAAGCTACTCCCTTTTAAAATTTGAAGAGTTTTGGTCTCTTCTTCTTATACTTTTCACTTGCTAAATATAATATATTTTTTTATTTGATTTGTCAAGACAAATTTTTTATGTTTTTTTACTTCTATGTTTACTTTTACTTTATTTATGATATACTACTTGTGGTGATATTTTATGGGGAAAATTAAATATTTATTTAAACGCATTATTAAAATGGATTATAAAAATATGTTTAGAATAGCCAAAGCTATTAGTAAAAAAACTAAGAAAAACTATATTTCGATTGTAATTGATATGATTAAATGTGGTTTTAAATACCAAGCAGGATATTATGATTATCAAGAGTTTGAGTTTTATAATTTAAATAATGAAGAACGAAAAACCTATTTAACTCGTGGTAAAAACAATGAAATTATTAAAAAGTTCAATGATAAATCTAGTTTTCACAAATTTGAGAACAAAGTAGAATTCAATAAAATATTTAATAAGTATTTAAAAAGGAATTGGATGATGCTAACACCTGATAATTATAATGATTTTGAAACTTTTTTCAAGTCTAATAATGCAATTATTGTAAAGCCTATTGATGATGAAGGTGGTCACGGAGTTGAGAAATATGTTTATTCTCCTGATGTTAACTGTAAAGAAATATATAATAAATTAATTGCAAATGATCAACTATTAATCGAAGAATGCATTAAGCAACATCCAGACATGAACGTTTTATATGATAAGTCTGTAAATACTATGAGAATGTTTACTTTTTACAAGGATGGTAAATCTTATTTTCTACAAGCTGTACTTAAAATTGGTAATGGTGGTGTTGTAGATAATTTTTCAAGTGGTGGAATGTATACTTATGTAAGTAATGAAGGAAATGTTTATGTAGAAGCAATTGATAGAAATGACAATATTTATACTGAACATCCTATTTCAAAGAAAAAAATTGTTGGCTTTAAAGTTCCAATGTTTAAAGAAGCTGTTGAGCTTGTAAAGGAATGTGCTAAAGTTATTCCAGAAGTGGCTTATGTTGGTTGGGATGTAGCAATTTCTGAAAATGGCCCAGTAATTGTCGAAGGAAATTGTTTTCCAGGGGTATATCAAGTAAAACCTAGTTTGATAACTAAAAAGGAAGGTTTAATTCCTAAGTATAATGAAATTATGAAGATATTTTAATTCAAAAAAAGTTATAGTTTTCACTATAACTTTTTATTTTTGGTGGAGATGGAGGGAGTTGAACCCTCGTCCAATAATATTTCCATACAAGCTTCTACAACAATAGTTTATTATTAAATATTCCCTCTAATTCTTGTTAATAAACAAACTTGAATTTTTGGTAGTCTTAAAATTACCCATTATTTCCAAGACAAGAAATAATTTTGTTTCCTACTTTAATCGACGCTTTATCCATACCAGTAGGCCTTATGGTAAAACGACGTGCCATTAACTAGGCAGCGTATGCTAATTCTCTATTATCAGCGTTTATTTTTAATTTCTCGTTTTTTAAGTGGCCAACGAGAATCCACTTGTCGCAACTCATATTTCTACATTACTGTCGAAACCAATTACATCCCCATGTACATACTTTATTATACTATAATTATTGTTTGTTTACAATAATTTAGTTATATAAAGTATTTATATATTTTTCCATGTTTTTTGCAGCTTCTTTTCCTGCTTTTATTGCTAAGCACACTGTTGCTTTGCTTTGGCAAACATCTCCTCCTGCAAATACGCCTTCTATATTAGTTTGACAATTTTCGTCTATTTTTATAAGTCCATTTTCCAATTGTATTTTTTCTTGTTCTATTATTTCCTTATTTGGTTTTAGTCCTATTGCAAATATTATTGTGTCTGCATTTATATAGAATTCACTACCTTCAATGTCTTTTACTTCTCCGTTTGTTGTATCTGTTTTTATGCATCTTACTTTTTGTATTTTGCCTTCTTCTACGTCTGCTTCTAATACTTTTGTATTGTATATAACTTCTACTCCATCTTCCATAGCTTCTTCTAATTCTATTTCTCTTGCTGGCATTTTTTCTCTATTTCTTCTATATACAATTGTACTGCTTTTTGCGCCCATTCTTATAGCAGCTCTTGCAGAGTCTGTTGCTACATTTCCTCCTCCAATTATTATTACATTCCCTAGGTCATTTATTATTCTTTTTGCATTATATTCTTTTAATATATAATCAGATCTATGTATTTTGTTACATTCTTTGTTAGTTAAATGATATGTACTTGCTGTTTCAGCTCCAATTGCTACAAATATTGCTTTATAGCCATTCTTCTTTAAGCTTTCTATTGTTATATCTTTTCCAAATTCGATATTTGTTTGTATGTTTATTCCTAGGCTTTTTATTCTTCTTGTTAAATTTTGTGTAATATCTCTTGGTAACCTAAATCCTGGTATTCCATATGTTAGAAGTCCGCCTATTTCTTCTTCTTTTTCAAATATTGTAACTTCAAAACCTTTTTTAGAAAGTTCTACTGCACATTCTATTCCAGCTGGGCCTGAACCTACTACTGCTATTTTAATATTATTAGATTTTTGCCTTTCATTCACATATATTACATTGTTTTTCCTGGCCCAATTATTTACATATTTCTCTAACTTATTTACTTGGATAGGTTCTCCTTTTATTCCCTTTATGCAATTTCCTACGCAACACTCTTCGTATGGGCAAACGTTAGAACATATGTTACTCATAATATTATTCTCTTGTAATATTTTATATGCTTCTTCTAGGTTTCCATTTTTTATTTGTTCTATAAATTGCGGAATGTGTGTACTTATTGGGCATCCTTTTTGACACATTGGTACTTTACAATTTAAACATTTATTTGCTTCATTTTGTGCTTCTTGTAAACTGTTCAATTTTATTCTCCTTTTTTTATTTGGTTTAATTTAGTTGAAGACTAAATTCATTTTGAAAATTAAAATATTAAAAATGAAAAAAAATTGCGAATGGATTGAGCTTGAGGTAGAAATTGTTCTTCTCTCAGAGTAGGGAATCTCATCTCTTGAGGGCGCTGCGGAGAGAGGAGATTTACAATTTCTACGAAAGTGACATGACCGAGCGGTTTTTTTGAATTTTAATCTTTTAATTGTTAATTAATCGGGTGAATTCAGGACAGTCCCCAAAATCCCCAGGTTTGGTGATTTTGAGGGACAGTCCCTAGAATTCCCCCCTCACACAAATTACAATTTGTATAATTTGTTTTGTTCTATATATTTGTATACTTCTCTTGATAAATATTTTTGTGCTTCACTATCATTTTTTGCTATCATTTCTCTTATTTTAGTTGATGAAATTTCATTTTTGTCTCTTTTTATGACTATATATTTTTGGTCTTTTATTTTGTTATAATCTTTCCATTTGCTCATTTTTTCGAAATTATCTGAGCCCATTATAAAATACACTTCGCATTTTTTAAAATATTTTTGATTAATTAGCTCAAATGCATCCACTGCAAATAATTTTTTATCTTCTTTTATCTCAATGTCATCTACTTCTAATTTGTTATTGTCTTTTATAGCTAGTTTTATCATATTTAGTCTATGTTCTGCCGATATTAGTCCATTTTTTATATATGAATCATTTACCGGTACAAAAATAACTTTGTCTAATTTTTTTGTTTTTACTAAATTATTTGCTAATTCAATATGTATATTTGTTGGAGGATTAAAGCATCCTCCAAAAAATCCTATTTTTTCCATAACTATCCCTTATTTAAATAAGTATCCAAATTGCTCGTCTATCTGTTTTGTAAATGTTTCATTGTTGTCTGCATTGAATCTTATTACTTTAATATTTTTTGCATCTTTTTCTACTTCATCGGCTAATTTTAAGTACTCATTTTGTTGTTTTATGCTACTTTCTACATTAAATGCTTGATATTGATGTTTATCTCTTTTTATACGTTTTTCAAAAACAGATGTGTCTTTTAAATATAAAACTACTAAATATATGTTAAAATTTAATTTATCTAGTTTTTCTAATAGCATTTTATATGTGTCATCAAAAGAATATGGCTTATATCCTAGCCTTCCATATATTTCTTCTGTGAAAAAGGTTCTGTCAAAAATCATGTTTACGTCTTCGCATGCTTCTATATATTCTAATAATTTTAGATATTTTTTTTCTATTTTTTTATGTCCTGCTTCAGTTTTATCTTTTATTCCTGTTAATCTATATAAATCTGTTGCACTCATTTTTTCTCTTAAATAGTTTGTAAATGTTGTTTTTCCTGCTCCTTGTGGTCCTTCTACTATTATTATTGTATCTTTCATTTTTTTCACCTTATTTATTCATTTCATTTTTTAGAAATTCTATTTCTTGATTTAAATCAAGTCTTAAGAATAATGGATTTCCCTTCTCTATTACTTTTAGTCCACTTCCTAATTCAGGATATGTTTTTATACTATCCCAGGTCATTAAATTTTCATCTTTTATCATTAATTGTTCAAATATTTTTGCTGATGATTCTTCCATGCATGGTTTTATTAATATTGCTACTTTCCTTAACACTTCAACTAAATGATACATAACATCTTTTAGTTCTTCTATTTTCTCCTCTTTAAATAATGCCCATGGCATTGTTTCATCTATATATTTGTTTGCTCTTGATATTATTTTCCAGATTTCGTCTAATGCATTTGAAACATGAGCTTCATCCATCTCTTTCTCTGTTTCTTTTATTCTTTCAGTTATAAAGTTTTCCAATTCACTGTCTAAATCTGTTAATTTTGAAGGTTTTGTTGGAATTTCTCCATTGAAATATTTATTAAGCATTCCTATTGTTCTATTTAACAAATTTCCTAAATCATTACATAAATCTGAATTAAATCTCTCTACAAATCCTTCTGGTGTAAATAGTCCATCCTGTCCACCTACTAATTCTTTTAGTAAAAAGTATTTTGTAGCATCTAATCCATATCTATTTATTAATGTTTCTGGATATATAACATTTCCTTTTGATTTTGACATTTTTCCATCTTTCATCATTATCCAACCATGTGCAAGTAATTTTTTAGGTATTGGTAAGTCTAGTGCCATTAAGAAAATTGGCCAATATATTCCATGGAATCTTATTATATCCTTTCCAACTATTTGCAAGTCTGCTGGCCAATACTTTTTAAATTTTGTGTCATCTTCTGACATATATCCTAATGCAGTTATATAGTTTGTTAGTGCGTCTAGCCATACATATATTACATGTTTTTCATCGCCTTTTACTTTTATTCCCCAGTCAAAACTTGTACGTGTTACACATAAATCTTCTAATCCAGGTTTTATAAAATTATTGAATATTTCATTTTTTCTATAAGCTGGATCTATAAAATCAGGATTTTCTTCATAAAATTTAATAAGTCTATCTTGATATTTTTTCATATTAAAGAAGTATGCTTCCTCTTTCATCATCTTTACTTCTCTTCCACAATCTGGGCATTTTCCATCTACTAATTGTGTAGGAGTAAAATATGTTTCGCAAGGCACACAATACCAACCTTCATATTCTCCTTTATATATATCTCCATTTTCTATGAATTTTGTAAAAATTTTTTCTACAATTTTTTCATGTCTAGGTTCTGTTGTTCTAATAAAGTCATCATATTGTATTTTCATTTTTTTCCATAAATCTTTAGCAATTTCTGCAATTTCATCTACGTGTTCTTGAGGAGTTTTGCCGTTAGCTAATGCTACTTCTTGAATTTTTTGTCCATGTTCGTCCAATCCTGTTAACATATATGCATCATAACCTCTTAATGTTTTATATCTTTTCATCGCATCTGCTAATGTTGTTGTATATGCTGTTCCAATATGGAATCTTCCACTTGGATAATATATTGGTGTTGTTACATAAAATTTTTTTATTTCACTCATTTAATAATCTCCCCTTTATAAATAATATAACATTCAAATTTTATCACAGTCATACAAAAATAGCAAGTTTTAGAGATTTAAAACTTGCTATTTTACTTGTTTTTAATTATACTTTTATACTTTATTCCAAAACCAGTCTAAACTGTTATCGATATTTTTCTTTTTATAAAACTTACAAGATATGTCATCTACCCATAAATATCCGAAGAAAGATATAAATATCATTATAAAGTCCATTCCAAGGCTTCCCATTAATGCTGAATGTATTTCTTCTACATTTGCACTTGGTAATGTAAGTTGTATACTATGCATTAAAATTAGTGCTAAAAAGAATATTAATGCTGCTGCTGGTGCATGTGGCTTTTTTATTTCCTTTCCTAAGAATATTAGTAATACTGTTGCTATTAGCAAAAGTACTAAAGTTAATGGGTTTGTTAAATCAATAATGAACATTTTGTTTCCTCCTTTGTTTTTTCTTAAATTTATTATTCTAGTATAATTTATACTAGTTTTGTAAACTAATTTAATTTTTCTTCTATAAGTTTTGCTATTTCTTCTGCTTTTTTAGCTATATAGTTTTTGTCTTTACCTTCTATCATAACTCTTATTAAAGGTTCTGTTCCTGAAGGTCTTATTACAACTCTTCCTTCATTTGCAAATTCATTTTCTATTTCTTTAATTTTTGTTTGTATTTCTTTATCTTCTAAGTATTGACTTTTCTTTTCTGAGTTTACTTTAGCATTTATTAATACTTGTGGGTATATTTGTATTATGTCACAAAGTTCTGATGCTAAAACGTTTTTTTCTAATAAAATTTGTATTAACATAAGGGAAGTTAGTATTCCATCACCTGTTGGATTGTAATCTAATAAAATTATATGTCCTGATTGTTCTCCACCTAAATTATAACCATTTTTTAGCATTTCTTCTAGTACATATCTATCTCCAACTTTTGTTTGGCTTAAATTTAAATTATTTTTTTCTGCAAATTTATTCAATCCCATATTGCTCATAATTGTTGCAACTAATGTATCTTTATTTAATTTGCCTTTTTCTTGCAAGTATTTAGCAAATATTGCAAGAAGTATATCTCCATCTATAAGATTTCCTTTTTCATCTATTGCTAAGCATCTGTCTCCATCGCCATCATATGCTATTCCTAAGCTTAATTTATTATCTAAAACAAATTTTTTTAATCCTTCCAAATGTGTTGAACCACAATCATGATTTATATTTATTCCATCTGGATTATTATTTATTATTTTATATTTTATTCCTAGTTTTTTAAATACTTCTTCTGCTACTTTATAAGTTGCTCCATTTGCCACATCTAAGCCTACTATAAAATCATCTCTTAAATGCTCTTCTATATTATCTTCAAATATTCTTCTAAATAAACAAACATATTCATCCATTAAATCTGTTGCATCTTCTGCTATACCAATTTTATTATGTACAGCAATTAGCTCATTTATTTTTCCGGAGTCCATAACTTCTTCTATTTCTTCTTCTATCTCGTCAGATATTTTCATTCCTTTATTACTAAAATATTTAACTCCGTTAAATTCAAAAGTATTATGTGATGCAGATATTACAACACTTGCATCCGCTTTTAATTTTTTTGTTAAATATGCTACAGCTGGTGTTGGCATAACTCCTAACAATTTTACATTGGCACCATAACTTAAAAAGCCTGATGTCATTGCACTTTCTATTAGTGTTCCAGAAAGCCTTGTATCTCTACCTATTAATATAGTTGGTGCATGATCTGAATGTTTTGATAAAACATATGCTCCTGCTTTTGCAACTTTATAAACCAATTCTGGCGTAAGTTCTGTATTTGCTATTCTTCTAATTCCATCTGTTCCAAAATATTTTCTCACTTGATTGCCTCCTAATATAAGATATTTATCTATTGCTTATTATATATTATTTGATTGTAAAAAAGCAATATATTTTTATTTTGTGCCGAATATTCTATCTCCTGCATCTCCAAGTCCTGGTATTATGTAGGCATGTTCATTTAATTTTTCATCTATTGCTGCACAATAAATTTGTACATCTGGATGTTTTTCTTGCATTGCTTTTATTCCCTCTGGAGCAGCTATTATACATAAGAATTTTATTTTTTTAACACCTTTTTCTTTTAGTAGTTCTATTGCATCTATTCCTGATCCACCTGTTGCAAGCATTGGGTCTAATATTAAGACTTCTCTTTGAGCTATGTCTTTTGGTACTTTAAAGAAGTATACATTTGGTTTAAATGTTTCTTCATCTCTATACATACCAACATGTCCTATTTTAGCATTTGGTACTACTTGAATTATTCCATCTAGCATACCTGTTCCAGCTCTTAAAATTGGAACAAATGCATAATTATCTTCATTAATCTTTCTTGTTTTCATTTTTTGAATTGGAGTTTCTATTTCTACTTCTTCTAATTTTGCATCTTTCATTGCTTCATAGCAAAGTATTGTAGCAAGCTCTGATACTATCTCTCTAAATTCTTTTGTTCCTGTTTTTTTATCCCTTAAAATTGCTAATTTGTGTTCAACTAATGGGTGTTTTAATTCGATTACTTCCATAATCACTGCCTCCTTAAATATTTTATTTTAGATTTACATACGCTCTGGCATTTCCATTCCTAACAATTCTGCTCCTATTTTTAATACTGTACCAACAGAATATGTTAAGAATAATCGTGCATTTTGAACGTCTCTGTCTTCTGTAATTATTCTATGTTCATTATAATATGTACTAAAGCTTTGACTTAAATCTATTAAGTACCTAGCTAAAATTGATGGCTCATTCTTTTCTGCAGCACTTTTTATAACATCATTAAATTGATATATAAGTTTTAATGTGTCTAGTGCTTCTTTTTCATTTATTTTTGAAAAATCTATTTCTTCTATTTTTGGCATATAACCTGCTTTATTTAGTAAACTTCTTGTTCTTACATAAATGTACTGAATATATGGCCCTGTTTCTCCTTGGAAGTTAAGAAGCATATCCCAATCAAATATTTCATCTTTAATTCTGCTATTTGATAAATCGTTAAATATAATTGCTCCTACTCCAACTTTTCTTGCTACTTCTTCTTTATCTTCTAATTCTGGATTTTTTTCATTTATTATATCTTTTACTTTATCTATTGCTTCATTTAAAATATCTTCTAAAAATACTGAATTTCCTTTTCTTGAGCCTATTTTTTCTCCATCTTTATCTACCACAAGCCCGAAAGGAACATGCACACAATTTTTAGCATAGTTTTCATATCCCATTAATTCAAATACTTTAAATACTTGTTTAAAATGTAATGCTTGTTCATTTCCTACTACATAAATTGCTTTATCAAAATTGTATGTATTCATTCTATCTTCTAAAGATGCTAAATCTCTTGTTGCATATATTGTAGTTCCTGCAGAAGTAATTATTATACATGGTGGCATATTGTATTTTTCTAAGTCAACTACTTGTGCTCCTTGAGATTCTTTTAATAATCCCTTTTCTTTTAATTCTTCTACTACTGGTTCCATTTTATCGTTATAGTATGCTTCACCATTATATGAATCGAACTTTGAGTTTAGTAATTTATATGTTTTTTCGTAATTTTCTAAACTTATTTTTCTAATATGTTCCCATAGTTTATATGTTTCTTGATCTCCATCCTCTAGTTTTTTAAACTCTGCTCTTGCTAAGTCTGTAAGCTCTGGTTTTTCTTTTTCTTCTTTGTTAAAACGTATATATGTTTTTAATATGCTTGACATTTCATCATTTTTAAAATCATATTCGTCTTTCCAAAGCTTAATTCCTGCCATAACTTTTCCAAATTGAAGACCCCAGTCTCCTAAAAAGTTAATTCCTACACTGTTGTATCCAAGAAAATTATATATTTTATATAGAGCTCCTCCTATTACAGTTGAGCGCAAATGTCCAATATGAAATGGTTTTGCAATATTTGGTGCAGAGTAATCTATTACAACGTTTTTTCCTTTGCCAATATCTGATGAACCATATTTTTCCTTATTTTTTGCAACATCTTCTAGTACTTCTTTCGCTAGTGTTTGCTTGTTTGCATATATGTTTAGATATCCACCTACGACTTCAATTTTTTCTATTATTTTTTCATCTATTTTTATGTTCTCTTTTATATCATTTGCAATCATTGGTGGTGCTTTTCTTAATTCTTTAGCAAGTTTAAAACATGGAAATGCATAATCTCCCAAGTCGCTATTGGGTGGAATTTCTATGTAATTTTCTAATTCTTTGCTATCTAAATTTGTTACTTCTGCAATTTCTTTTGCAATTTCTTGTTTAAAATTTACCATTCTACTTCCTCTCTTTCTAGTCCCCTAAACAAATATCTAAGTCTCTTGCCACTCTTACTAAATCATCATCCATTGTTACTCTTTTTATGTTTGTGCTTTCTGTTCCTCCAGAACGTGCTCCTATTTCTTTATTATTTCCTACAACTTCTTCTAATGTTACATATCCTAATCTTCCATTTTGTAATGTTACTAATACGTTAAACTTACCTTCTATAGCAAGTTCCATTGCTTTGCTTCCATATTTTGTAGATAGGACTCTATCAAATGCTGTTGGTGTTCCTCCTCTTTGAACATATCCAAGTACAGTATTTCTAGATACCATTCCTGTTAACTCTTCTAGGTCTCTTGAAAGTTTTTCTCCTATTCCACCAAGTCTTATGTTGTCTAATCCTGCTCCATCATGCAAAGTTCTTTTAACTGTTAGTTCTCCGCCTTTTGGTTTTGCTCCTTCTGATACAACTATTATACTGAATTTCTTTCCTTCTGCTTTTCTTCTATTTATTTTTTCTACTATTTTCTCTATATCATATGGTATTTCTGGAATTATTGCAGCATCTGCTCCTCCTGCTATTGCTGATTCTAATGCAATCCATCCTGCATATCTTCCCATTACTTCTAATGTCATTATTCTGTGATGGGATTCTGCTGTTGAGTGTAATCTGTCTAGTGCCTCTGTTGCAACAGATACAGCTGTATTGTACCCAAATGTTATTTCTGAATGTGCTACATCATTATCTATTGTCTTTGGAATTCCTATTACGTTTAATCCTCTTAAAGAAAAGTCTCTTGCTGATTTTTGTGTTCCGTCTCCACCTAATGTAAATATACAATCAAAGCCTGCATTTCTTACATTTTCTACTGCTTTAAAAGACATATCTTTATATACTGTTTGTCCATTTTCTTCTACTGGATAATTAAATAGGTTCGTACTATTTGATGCTCCTATAATTGTTCCACCTCTATGAAGTAAACCTGATGCACTTCCATTTGATTCTAATTTTATATAATTATTTTCTAACATTCCTTTATAGCCTTCTATATACCCATAGCATTCTACGCCATGTGTTTCGGCTGTTTTTACTATTGCACGAATTACTGCATTTAATCCTGGGCAATCTCCGCCATTTGTTATTATTGCAACTTTTTTAACCATTTAAAAATCACCTCAAAAAAATCTTCTAAAATTTCTCTGTATATTATATCAATAAAAAAAATATTTACAAGTTATTTGTAAATATTTTCTTTGTTTTTTATTGCGTAGAAAATATATATTTGTGCTTTAGCTCAAAACATATTATTGTTTTTTAATTGCTCTATTGATTGGCGTACCTACTACTGTAACATTATCTTCTACATTTTTTAAGACTATTGCTCCTGCCCCTATTTTTACATTATTTCCTATAATAATCGGTCCAAGTACTTTTGCTCCTGCTCCCACCATTACATTATTTCCAATAGTTGGATGCCTTTTGTCTTTGTCTTTTCCTGTTCCTCCTAAAGTTGCTTGATGATATATTGTACAATCATCTCCAATTTCGGCTGTCTCTCCTATTACAATTCCCATTCCATGATCTATAAATAATCTTTTTCCTATTTTTGCTCCTGGATGTATTTCTATTCCTGTAAAAAATCTTCCCACTTGTGAAATTATTCTTGCCAAGAAAAAACATTTATTAATATAAAAAAAATGAGCTATCCTATGATATACCAGTATATGAAAACCTGGATATAATAGCATAACTTCTAATATATTTCTCGCCGCCGGATCCTTTTGCATTATATTTTTTGCATCTAAATACAACTGTTTCATATAAAATCACCTAACATATAATATACAAATTTTAATTTGTATATTATATGCGCCAGTTCTATTTATTGCTAATATGTATTGTTTCTGCACTTACATTCAATTCTCTTGAAACTATATTTTGTATTTGTGCTACTTCTTCTGGCTTTAATTCATCTGCTTGTATTACAACACTTATACTGCCTTCATTTGCAAATATTACTACATTTTTGAACCCTTTTGCAATTATTAAATTTTCTGCTATCATTATTGCATTTTTTGTATTGTTTATATTGTTTATCTTTTTTAATGCTTCTTGTTTTTGTTCTGCTGTTGCATTTGCATTGTTATACATTTCTTGATATGTTTCTAGTGTTTCAGAATACATTGTATTTCTATCTAATTTTGATGTTATAAAATAATAATCATTTTCACTTTTTTTACTTTCTTCTTGTTTTTGCTCTGTTGCATTTGTTTCTACTAAATTCTCTTGTTCATTACTCATTCCGTTACTAATAGCATTTTCATTGTTTTCTACTATTGCATTTTCTTCTACATTGTTTTCATTGTGTGGAACTGTACTCACAAATTCTGCATCTCCAATAGTAGTATCAGTTCTTTCTGCTATTGTACTTGTTTCAACATTTTCTTGATTTGTTGTAAAATTTAAGTATCCTGCTGTTATTAGCATTAGTGAAACCACCAATACTATTAATTGATTTCTTTTTAAAATCTTCATAACTCTTCTCCTTTTGTTCTTAAATTGACATTTCAAAAACTTGTATTCTATATGTAGAAATTCCTGTAGCTGCTGAAACAGCTTGAATTATGTTTGTTTTTATAGCCGGATCCGAAGCTCCTTCTGCTGTAACTATCGCCCCCTCTATTTTTGGCATAATTACTTTCTGCGTAATTGGAGTTTTTTGTCCGTTTTTTTCTTCATATATAATCTCTTTATCTGTATCTGTTTGTTCAATTTTTCTTACACCCCCATTTGTATCTGTTTCTTCTGTATTGTTTAAAGTGTTTTTTTCGTTATACATTGCAACGACTTCACTAGTTTCTGAATATGTAACCAGAACTTTTACCTTTCCAACTCCTGCTATTTTAGATAGTATGTCCTCTAAATTCTCCTCTAAATTATATTCATTAAGCTGGCTATTATTACTGTCTATGCTATTATTTATGTTTTCTGCTAGTTTTTTATATGATGTATTAGTATCCTCTTGCTTTGTTTCTTCTTTTTTCCCTCCCCATATTGTATTTATTGCAATTATAGTTATTATTAATAGAATTAAAAATACTACAAGATTTTCTATGTTCTTTTTGTTATTTTGCTCTTTTTGTTTTGAAATAGACTCTTTAAATTTTTTTATGCTTTCTTTTAGCATTTTTCTACCCCCTTATTATTCATTTATATGGATTTTTTCTTTTTCTAAATAATATGTAGCATTTATATATTCTTTAAATTCATTTATTTCCTTTTCTGTTGCTGTTCTATCTTTGTTTTCTATTATTTCATTGTTTTGCACATTTTTTGAGATATTTATTTCTTTTATTTGATTTACATCATTATTTTTCTTACTTGTTTCGTTTTTTTCTACTTTCATAACTAAGCTATTTAGCATTCCATATCGATTTTCGTCTTCTGTTTCTATGTATACATTTAGTGAAGTTATATTTAAATTCTTTTCATTTGCTCTTTTTCTTATATCTTCTTCTATTTTCTTTTTATATGTGCTTTCTATATATTTATCTGTATCTATTTTTAGTGAATTATTCTCTTGGTATGTACTCATTTGTTTAGTTGTATTTTCAATCAATGTATTTATATTGGTTTTTGTAAACTTGTTTATTAATGGATATATTATTGTAAATAATATATATACTCCTATTACTGTTTTTACATATTTTTTATTCTTTCCTTCTGGCAAAATTATTTCTATAATTGTTGCAATTATTACTGCTAAAATTATCCCTTGTGCCCATGAATTTATGAATTTTATCAAGTTTTAACACCTACCTATACATCATCCCATTATTAGTTATCTTTATACACATTGCTAGTCCAATTATTAGTAGCGTAGCAACAAAAAACATTATCCCAAGTAATACTTTAAATGTTCCTCCCATTTGTTCTAATAATGAAACTATTTTTTTATCTGCTATTGGCTCACATATTGCAGATGTAAAGTAATATGCTGTTGTTAATAGAGTTAATTTTATAATTGGCATTGCGCATATTCCTATTATTACAAACATTCCAACTATCCCTATTGAATTTTTTATAATAGATGTAGAACCTAATACAACATCTGCTGAATCTCCTAGTGCTTTACCTACTACTGGTATAAACGTAGATGCCGCAGCCTTTACTCCTTTTGCTGTTAGCCCATCAACATTGCTTGTTAATGTTCCTTCCATTGAAAGTATTCCAACAAAAATTGTAATAATTAATCCTAAAAACCATGTGATACCCGATTTAAAAAAATTGGAAAGTTTTCCAATTTGAACTTTATCTGATAAATTTGAAATTATTCCTAATGCTGTTGCTATAAGTGTTATAGGAAGTACTACCAATGTTATTGTGTTTCCTATAAAAACTACTGCAAATATAATTAAAGGCTGTATTAAACTAACAGATGCAACATTCCCGGGTAGCAGACATTAGTGCTAAAAGTATTGGAACTAGGCAGTTTATAAATCCAGTTAAATTTGCAATTGAATCTTTTATTCCGGATATTATTGTTGAAAAATTAGCCATTATTAAAGTTACTATAAGTATGTATTGAATATAATATGTAATTTGAGAAACGCTTTCATTTTCTAGGTTCTCTGTAAAAGCCTTTAAAATGCTATGTATTATTATTACTACTATTATGCTTCCTAGCAAATAAATGACATCTACTATTTCATCTCCAAATAATAATATTATTTGTTTAAGAAGTCCTTTGTTATCTATCTCTCCTTTTATTGCAGAACTTAAAAAGTCGTTTAGACTGATATCCGGAAAAACTTCTTTTGTATATTTTTCTCCTTCTTTTATGAATGAAGGAATATTTAGTGCGTCCATTTGTGAATATATGATTTCATCAGTTGCATAAGTTATATAGTTAACAAAAGAAAATATTAAAATAGAAAAAATTAATAATATTTTTTTTATCATTTGATCTCCTATTTAAGTATGTCAATCACATTAGGCAAATTGGAATTTGTTTAGTTCCGGATGAATTCAGGACAGTCCCCAAAATCCCCAGGTTTGGTGATTTTAAGGGACAGTCCCTAGAATTCCCCCTCACACAAATTCCAATTTATCTGATTGATTTTATGGCAATATGCTTATTACTAACTCCAAAAGTGCTGTTATTATCGGAATTGATATACTTATAATTATTATTTTGCCTCCCAAATCTATTTTGCTAGCTATTGCACTTTCTCCAGAGTCTTTACAAATACTTACTGCAAATTCTGTAAGTATTGCTATTCCTGTTATTTTTAGTATTATTTTTAAAAACTCATTTCCTATGCCTGCTTTTTGACTTATATTAGATAACAAGTTTATTATTGAATATAGCTTGTCCATTACCATAAGCAATATAATTGCTCCTGCTATTATAGATGCATAGATTGTAAATTCAGGTTTGTACTGTTTTAAAATAATTATAAGAATAAGTGCTACTAATCCTACACCTATTATTTTTACAATTTCCAATTACATTCACCCTTTACAATCCAAATATTGTTCTAACAGTATTAAATAATGTGCTTATTTCTTTTATTACCATTGTTAAAACTATTACTAATCCGTGCAAGAGTAGTCATCATTGCTTGGTCTTCTCTTCCAGCTCTTACTAATACTTGATGTAATACAGCAACTAATATTCCTATTGCCGCTATTTTAAATAATAAATCTATGTTCATATTTTTACCCCTTTTACATTAATATTATTACTATTGCCATTCCTATAAGCATTCCAAGCGTCCTATACATTTTTTCGCTTTTATCTCTTTGTTGTTCAGCCTTTTTTATTTGGCTCTCCAAAAAATCAGTAGTTAATTCTATTTGGTTAAGTTGACCTGTTACATCTGTTTTTCCTAAAAGTTTGCTTAAATTTGATAAAGCTAATCTATCTTCATCATTTATATTAAGTTCTTCCATATTTAATGCTAAATTCCATGCTTCCCCTGCGGCTAAAACCTTCATTTTTTCACTAGCCACTCCAAAAACATTAGAAATATTAGAATTTGTATTTTTTGATATTTGTTCGAATATTTCTGGTATTGGTTCATACGTATATCTTATTTTTGTTTTAAAAATATTAAGTGCATTTTTAAATTCTTTTAGTTCGTTTACTCTATTTCTATATTTATTTGATACCAATATTCCTATAAGTGAACATGATAAAAATATAAATGTATATATTACAATTTTTAATCCTAACATAGTTTAATCACTCCATAATCATGTATTCTAAGTTTTTTCTATCCAGTGTATATACTTTATCTATTTCTGCTTTTCTAATTTTGTCATTCAAAAATACTATTCTTTCAAATATATGTAGATTTAACAAAGTTTTTAAATTTGGATTTATAGATATTTCCTCTAAACTTGCACCATGTGCTGTAAATATTCCTTTTATTCCTGAGCATACGGCATAATTTATCGCCGAGATTTCTTCTTCTTTTCCTATTTCATCTGCAACAATTACTTTGGGTGACATTGACCTTATAAGCATTGTCATTCCTATTGCCTTTGGAATGTTGTCTAAAACATCTGTCCTAATCCCCACGTCATTTTGAGGCATACCTTTATACATTGCTGCAATTTCTCCTCTTTCGTCAGCTATGCCCACATTTATTCCTTTAAATTCTATTTTTTCTATTCCTGTACTAATTCTTCTTACTAAATCCCTTAATACTGTAGTTTTTCCGCACACCTGGTGGTGACACTATTAAAGTTGTGTAGATATTATTTTCTTCTGTATTTAACACATATTTCAAAAGTTTATTACTGCATCCTTTTATTTCTTTTGCTATTCTAAAGTTTAAGCTTGATATGTAATTTATATTACTAACTTTGTTGTTTTCTATAACACAACTTCCGTGTAATTCCTATTCTATGTCCGCCTTTTACTGTAATAAATCCTTCACATATTTGATTTTGGAAAGAATAAATTGAATTATCGCAAACCTTTTGCATAGTTTTTAATATGTCTTCTTGTAAAATATTACATTTAAATATTTCTTCACGTTTATTGAATTTTAATATTAGAGGTTGTCCTACTCTTAATCTAATTTCTTCAATTGTTTTTAATTTTTCTTCTGTTTCGGTTTCAAAAAAGTCTGTTAATATTTTTAATATTTCTTCTGGAAAATAATTTAATATATCAGAAACTAGCATATATACTCCTTACCTTATAACTTGTCTTTAAATATATATATGCTAGTTAAAAAAAATTAGAACTAAAAAATTGTAATTTGCAAAGCAAATTACAATTTATCTTAATACTTGTATTTTTACTAAATCACCATCTTTTAGATTATACTTCTCTCTAAAATTTATGTTAGATACAATTTCTATTATATTTCTTTCATAGTCACTTTCTTCTTTTAAATTTTTTTCTGACCTTACTATATATGCTTTTTGCTCTAACAGTACACATTCTTGCACTTGTACATCATATTTTCCGCCATATTCTTCTGCTTTTATTGTATACGTTGATTTTAAATTATATGGTTCGTTCAATTCAATATTTAGTGTACCTGGGTATAGTTTCATATTTGTTTTTTGGTAAAATGCTTCTTTCATCATATTTACAAATATTTTTGCTATCCCCATTCCCTCTATAACTTTTCCTTCTAATATCATATTTATCCTTCTTTCTTTTTCTATTATAGTTAAAAAAATAAATTTGTCAATTGTTTCGGGAAATTGTAATTTGTTTAGTTCCGGATGAATTCAGGACAGTCCCCAAAATCCCCAG
>ERZ773165.47-NODE-47-length-101370-cov-9.485841_pt1 | contig 101370 bp, 81 predicted proteins | sample MGYA00581003_ERZ773165 | MGnify/ENA primary metagenome ERZ773165 (study PRJEB29015, sample SAMEA2737817) | human gut metagenome | biome: human gut; feature: human-associated habitat; material: faeces | place: China | collected 2012 ... | reverse complement strand
CAATCGACAGTATATCGCCAACATTAATGGCATCAGGAAAATCAGTTTTTACTTCGGTTCTAAACTAATGGTGAAGCTGAAAGGATGTGAGGATGATAATATCGTAATAAGCAAGGAAAAAGCGACATTGTTTAAAAAATGGTTGGAGAAATAACAAGAGGGTGTGCATTCTATGTTTCTTGCGTAGAATGCACACCCTCTTGTTATATAATGTCGTTAAAACGTTACATCGACGCCAAAAGAGATTGAATGGCGGATGCTATTGCTGTTATAGTATATATTGCAAGATTATTGTCTTGCTGCATCTTGTACGAACTTGAATTCGTCGAAGGCGTTTCCTGCTTCCACGCAAACCGTGAAGGAACGTGATGCGTTCGTTTCGTTGCGATTGATAATAACCTTTAGTTCGTTGTCCTCTATCTTGACGAGATACCAGCCTCCGTCGAACTCCTTGTATGAAGTGTTTTCCTTGAATTTTCCTTCTTCCTTCACGCTGGCAATCCAAAAACTTTTGTAGTTTTTGCAGGCAAACAGGCAACTTACTCCTTCGGCTTCCACTTTCAGTTCGCCGTTTTTCAAGCCCGACGGAACCATGCTCCACTTCATAGGGTCGGCAAGTCCTACTGGGTCAGACGATTCGCAGCTTGTCAGTGACATTACGCCTGACAACAAGCATAACAATAGTTTCTTCATACGCTTATTTGTTTAAATTGTTTGAAAATGTTCTGGTCTGCTTAGAACGACCAACCGAAGCCTATGTATGGGAAGAAAGCAGCCTTGCAGAGTCCGTACTTGTCGCCAAAGTTGAACGACGGCGATACGCCAACACGAAACATGAATCCGTTGGGGCGCTGATAGCGGTAGCCGATGTCGCCGAAGAAGAAATAACCGAATTGAGTTCTTGATGAAGTGTAAAAATAAGTTTTAGGAGAAGTTTCGTCTGTTTTCTCCCCACCTGGATACCACCATGTATCTTCGACGTATCCTATTGTTTCCTTTACTTGATATACACCAAGACTCGCACCGAAGCCCAGCTCCAGTTTGCTGTTCTTCTTTCCGAGCAGATAGTTTAGCTCCAACGGAACACCAACGCCATTGATTTTCTGGTCGATCAAACCAGAAGTGTCTCCATAGCCATAGCCAATGCCCACACGGTAGCCTAAGCCCGAGTTGCCCTTGAAACGGCTGTCGTAGTTGATGCCTGCAATAGTTTGGGCACCAAGTAATTCTACAGACAGACTGCGTGTCTTCTGTTGTGCCATTACTGCCGAAAAACAGCATAATGCAAATAGTGATAATACAATCTTTCTCATTATATATTTTATCATATGTTTATTGTCGGTGGATATTCTATCCTTTAGTTTGCTCATAACTACATACATATTTCCCATTATTAAAATAGTGGTATGAGTTTATTTTTCTATTCTCGTCATCACATTGTGTCAGACTCTTGTAGAACAGCTCGCCATATTTTTGATAATTGTCTGTATTATATATACTGTTGTCTATTACAAAAATAGGAAAGGTGTAGCTTGAAGGTATTGGAAAAATACCATCATATACGGATGAAATTACAACAAGGTTGATATGGTGCTTTTCGCAATAGCGTTTAATTTCTATTGGGGATATTCCATTTACACCAGAACAAAAAGGTAAATACTCATAAACTAAAACTCTTTGATGTTTCTTAATATAGTCGCTTACCTGCTTTACAGAGACTTTATAAAGATTGCCATCATTCGTGATTGAGTCAAGTGGTACTTCGCATTTCTTTACATGCAGTTTTTCTGATTCTGATAAATCCGAATAGCCAGAGCCATTCACCTCGATACATGAGGTTAAAATGACTCCGGCTGTCAGGAGTTGAACCGAATGGATAATTCTATTCAATTCCATTGTATTTGTGTATGGGGTTATTAAAACATATAGGAGAATCCCAACTGTAGGTCTTGGGCTTTAGTATTGAGTCCACCTTTAAAGATATTGGTAAATCCTCTACTATAAGAAAGGCTAAGCTGGTAGTGCTTGGCGATTTCAACGCCAACCTTGGCATCGAAGCCGAAGTTTACACGATTGAAGAGTTTGTCTCCGTAAACATTTGAGGACTTTTTCTCCTCTTTGCTATGTCCTTTAGCATCAGTCGTTGTGACTTTATCCGTACCTGTCAAGCCAAAATCTGCATAAGGGCCAACAGCAGCGAGGAGATTCAAGTTGTCTGAAAGGCGGAATTTGTAGCCTACATTGACTGGAACGAGAAGAGAGTAGGTTGAGTACTTCCAGCAATGAGTCAACTTTGTTTCGTTATTGAAATAGTTTTCGCTCTGTCTGTTTCTGTTGTTGAACAAGACCGAAGCATCCATGAACCAACCGTTCTCTTGGTTGTTGAAGTTCATTTCTGCTTTTGCACCTACAGCAAAACCGATCTTTGTTTTTGTCTCATCAGAAATGTTCAGATTTCCTGCTACAGTTGGACCGAAGCGGAATGTTTGTGCATTTGCGGCTGAGAAACAACCTAATGCAAGCAATGATAATAAAATCTTTTTCATGTGTTGTTATGATTAAATTATGTCCAAGGACAAGTTGCCTGAGAACTTATTATTAAGCTGCAAAAGTACAATCGTTTGTTTTTATACACAACACCTCCTTATGCGAAACGGCAAAAATGCGGTGCGAAGCGGCGATATCTGTGTGTTGCGTGGAAATGCGGACTATCTCCGCAGTGCCGCATACGCCACAATGCACGCAGTGGTGAGCAGTTCGGAGAGAGCGAGCGCGAGCCAGATGCCGCTGTCGCCGAGCACCTTCGGCAGCAGAATGAAGCAGGGCACGAGGAAGACAGCGCCGCGCAGCAGCGCGAACACCATTGCCGGGCGCACGCGCTCAACGCTCTGAAAGTAGCCGATGCACATGAGGTTGACGATGAAGAACACGAAGGCGACAGCCATCAATGGGAAACCCTTGACGGCGATTGGGAAGGCAGCCTCGGTGGTGCTCACGAAGAGTTCCGTAAGCTGGTAGGGGAACAGCACGAAGGCTGCGCTCACGGCTCCGCCGCACAGCACGGCGGTGAGCAGCGCCACCTTCAGCGTGGAGCGCACGCGGTGAGTGTTGCCGATGCCGTAGTTGTAGCTGATGATGGGCTGCGCCGACTGCGCCACGGCGTTGCCTATCATGTAGACGAACGGTGTGTAGTAGCACGCTATGCCGAATGCGCCCACGCCCGGGTCGCCCATGTAGATTATGAAAACATAGTTGCCCACGAGCGTGAGCACCGCCATTGTGCCTTCGCCCATGAGAGCCGATATGCCTATGGTGCATTGATAGCCGATGTTGCGCACGGAGTAGAGTAGCGATCGGCGGCTCCACTTCAGGCGTATAGGTCGCAGCTGTCGCGCGGCGAACAGCATGTACCACGCTGCAATCAGTCCGCCTATCATCATGCTCAGCGTTGAGGCTACGGCAGCGCCGGCAAGTCCCCAACCGAGGTGTACTATCATCAGCCAGTCGAGTACGATGTTGGCTATAGCCGCAATCACGTTGCACCACATGGCGAGACGCGGATTGCCGTCCAATCGTATCACGAACAGCAGCAGGGCGCACCACACGCCGAACAGCTCGCCCGGCATGAAGCCCAGCATATACTCGCGCACCAGAGGCAGCAGTGCCTCCGACGAGCCGAGCAGTCTGCCCGTGGCAGAAGGGAAGATCATCACCGGAATGATCATCGCCAGGATGACGATCGAGGTGAATATCCACGCCTGCATCACGTTGATACGCGCCGCCTTCAGCTTCTTTTCAGCCATGTGTATCGATGCCACCACCGAGCAGCCGGCACCCATCATCAGTCCGAGACCCGTAGCCAGCATCATTATGGGCACGCAGATATTGATGGCGCCAATGCCGTCGGCTCCCACGGCGTGTCCGACGAAGATGCCGTCGATGGCGCACATGGCGGAGATGCTGAGCATTCCGAACAGTGTTGGCAGGAAATAGCGACCGAACAGGCGAGGTATGCTCAGCGTGCTGAGGTCGATAGCGTCTTTGGTAAGGTGTTCTGACATAATTTAAAAGTAAAAAAGTAAAAGAGTAAAAAGTAAAAGGGTAAAAAGGTAAACCGCGTGTTCTGTGGGAGAATATACTCCGCAACAAGGTTCTGTGGGAAGCCGCTCAGAAACTGTAGTACAGGCGTGCGCAGAGCGCGGTGAAGTTGCCGCCTGTGTTGTTGATGTACTGGAAGGAGGGCTGCAGAGCGATGTGGCGGTTCAGCTGGCGACGGTATGTCAGCTCAACGGAGTGCTCGGTGCCTTGACGGAAGCGAGCGCATTGAGCAGACACTCCGCACTGGTTGAGGCTGTCGCAGTAGGCGCAGCCCACCTCGGCATACCTGTAGCAGACACTTTGGCGACAGGTGTTCTCCGAGTACTGCGCCATACACGTCACGCAGTGGTCGGCAGCCGACCACACGGGCTGCTCGGCATACGCCCACCAGGCGCAGGTGGTCTTGTGTGCAGCAGCGTCGGCAGACGGCATTTCGCCATCCGTGCCGACGGTATATTGCCGCGAGTGGACAGCCACGCCGGCGAAGTAGTGGGCATTGCGGTGCGCATACTCCAGTTGCGAGATGTTGAACACGCCGTCCTTCGCCGGTCGCACGAGGAACGGGTTGTCTCTGCGTTTCCATCCGTTGTAGCCAGTGCCGTTGTACAGGCTGTTTCTGAATGTCCAGCCGCCCCTCGACACGTCGAAGTAGACCGTAAGCCCCGAGAACGGATAGTTGGCTATGGGGTAGCTTGCGGCGATGGTGGGGAAGATGCCACAGGAGCTGTTGATGAAGAGCGTGGTGATGTCGGATGTGAAGAAGTCCTCGTTCACGTTGCGCACGCCTACAAACAGATGTGCCGCCTGCCACTCGTGCATGTAGCCCAATACGGCGATGGCAGCAACGTTGTTCTCTGCCTCAATGTTCGAGAACGTCTGCCAGTCGGCTATGATTGTTTCATTAGTTTTTGCTATGTGCAGCGTAGAGGCTTCTATGGTGCCCTTGCCATCGAAGACGGGCACGTTCAGGTTCAAGCGCAGCAGGTTCAGCCAGTTGGTGTTGCGCTTCATGTCCCACTGCCACTCTGCGGTGTATTTGCCGCTGAAGGTTTGCGCTGAGCAAAGGCAGGGCAGGAGACAGCTTAGTATGATAAGAAGATGTTTCATTTCTGATGTTTATGTTTGTTGTTAAGCATCCGCGTCGACCGACGCAGATGTCCGTATCGACCGACGCAGACGTCCGCATCGACCGGCGCAGACGTCCGTATCGACCGGCGCAGATGTCCGTATCGACCGACGCAGATGTCCGCGTCGACCGACGCAGATGCTCGTATCGACCGACGCGGATGCTCGTCGTTTTGCTTAGAAGATACTTTTTGTATGGTGTCTATGTAAGGTCTTAGGCTCTCCATTTAGTAAAACAAAGTCTTTTCTTGTTTGTTAACCAGTTACAATTCTTGCACTTTATACTGGCATATTTATTCCAAACAGAGAAACACACCGTATAGGGGCATGTTGGTTATATTTTCCTGTTTGCGATAAGGGAGCATTGAGAAGCGTACGGCAGGTATGTCTTGATGTTGTTTTAGATAATTGTGTAGTGATGTTGCCTTTATGCTTGTTCCTCCTTTCACTTCTATTGGTACCAGTGCACCTTTCTGCTGAATAATGAAATCCATCTCCATGCGTGAGGTGTCCGAACTATAATAATAAATGTTGTTTATGTTAGATGCGAGTAGTTGCTGAAGGACATACTGTTCGGTAAATGCCCCTTTGTATTCAGTAAATACGGTATCGCTAATTAACACATTCTTAGCATCGGTGTCTGCCATAGCGCCCATCAATCCACAGTCGCATAAATAGAGTTTGAAAGCAGATATGTCTTCGTAGAACTTCAATGGCAATTCGGGTTTTGTCACCTTTGTAGTTTTATATATCAGACCTGCGTCTATCAGCCATTGTATGGCTAACTCGAATTCTTTCGCCCTACCGCCTTTTTTCAATACTCCATACACGAATTTCTTGTTCTCTTTAGACAATTGTCCAAGTATCGATTGCCACACCATGTCGATGCGTGGTACCTCTTGTGTGGGTGCGTGTTTGGAGAAATCGCCTGCATAGTTGGATAGAATTTCGTTTTGAATGGTTCGCACCTGATTGAGCAATTTGTTTTCTACGTAATGCTTTACGACCTCAGGCATTCCTCCTACATAGTAGTATTGGCGCAGATAGTCTTTTAGTTTTTCGTGGAAGGCATTCATCAGTTCGTAGTCGTGGTTATGCATGAGCTTTAGCAGTTGGTCTTCCCCCAATGCCATAAGAAACTCTTCAAAGTCCATAGGGAAAAGGCGTAGTGTCTGTACTTTTCCTACGGGGAAAGATACCCCTGCGTGTAAGGCTACACCTAACAAAGATCCTGCCACAACAATATGATATTCGGGAGCGTCTTCGCAAAAATACTTCAATGCCTCTAATGCCTGTGGAAAGGCTTGCACTTCATCTAAGAATATAAGTGTCTTGCCGGGGATGATGTCCACTCCTGTCAAAGCACTTAATCCTTGTATAATTCTAAACACATTGAAATCGCCCGCATATATGGCTTGTAGGCTTTCGTTTCTGTCGCAACTGACGTAGGCAAGGCTTGCGAATTCTTTTTTGCCGAATTCTTTAAGGATGAAAGTCTTGCCGCATTGTCTTACACCGTTGAGTATTAATGGTTTGTGCTGCTTTTGATTCTTCCACTCTACGAGCTTGTTGTATATCTTTCTTTTCATAGTTTACACTTTTAGACACATAAAAGCTCAGAAATCTTACACTTTTAGACACATAAAAGCTCAGAAATCTTACACTTTTAGACGCATGAAACTGCTGCAAAGCTACACTTTTTGACACATACAAACAAGTATTTGTAGTATTTTTTTGTGAAGCATTAAGATAAATTAAGTGTATTCTCCTATTATAGCCAGCGCTTGAACACGCGGATTGTATCGGGCATCTGCTTTCTGGGTGGCGGACTGCAGCGCAGGATGGGAAAAAGAAGAGTTGTCGCAGGAAGACTTCTGATTATAAAATTTTTGTAACTTCTTTGACACACTATACTTTTACTTTTGCACCCGAAATTTTACACATAGTTAACTAAATAAGCAAAAGAATGAAAAAGAAAGTAGTGAGAGAAAGCTGCGGCAGAAGAATGGCTGTGTGGTCATTGGCTGCGATGATGTTGTTGGGTAGTATGGGTATGCAGGCTCAAGGCACAGACGGCGTGCCGGCGTGCTGCAAGGCGAAGGTGGCTGCGGCTGCCGTAGCGCAACCGGTTGTTGACGACGTACGTGCCGAGTGGCAGCAGCTGAAGGGCGACGTGACGCTTTATATGACCAACGACATGGGACGCAACGGCTATTACGACCAGAAGCCGATAGCCGAACTGATGGGCGAAATGGCGGGAGTGGTTGACCCTGAGTGTGTGTTTGCTGCTGGCGACATTCATCATTTCAATGGTGTTGCGTCGCTACAGGACCCGCTTTGGATGACCAACTACGAGCTGGTTTACTCGCATCCCGACCTTATGCTCGACTGGTTCCCAGTTTGCGGCAACCACGAGTATCGCGGCAATACGCAGGCTTTCATGGACTACGGCAAGGTGAGCCGCCGATGGATGATGCCTGCCAGGTATTATACTAAGGTGTTCAAGCACGGCAACACTTCCGTGCGCATTGTGATGCTCGACACAACACCGCTCATCGACTCTTATCGTAAGAATTCGAGCGTCTATCCCGACGCCTGCAAGCAGGATGCTGAGGCGCAGCTGGCGTGGCTCGACGAGACGCTGCGCAACGCCAAGGAAGACTGGGTGGTTGTGATGGGTCATCACCCGATATATGCCGACACCAACAAGAAGGAGAGCGAGCGTCTCGACATGCAGAAGCGTCTGCTGCCCGTGCTTCACAAATATAACAACGTGGCTATATACGCCTGCGGACACATCCACAACTTCCAGCACATACAGAAGAAGGGTGACAATATCGACTACGTAGTCAACTCGTCGTCGTCGTTGGCGCGTCTCGTGAAGCCTATCGACGGCACGGTGTTCTGCAGCTCTGCCGACGGCTTCTCTGTGTTCACCGTAGACAAGAAGCAGTTGAAGATGTCGATGATAGACAAGGACGGAAAGATTATTCACACGATAACAAAGTCGAAATAGCATGAAGAGATTCTTATTCACAGCGGCACTCCTCACGGCTGCTACCTCTGCCATAACAGCGCACACGCTCGATGGCATCGTCAAGGACCACAAGACCGGCGAGCCGCTTATCGGCACCGTTATCAGAGTGAAGGAGCTGCCAAGCGTTAGCACCACAACCGGTCTCGACGGCACCTTCACGCTGCGCGAGCTGCCCGACCGCGGCCGCTACACGCTTGTTGTCTCGTACATGGCGTACAAGACAAGAGAGATGGTGGTCGACGTGGCGAAAGACTATGACAAAGGCTCGGAGAAAGGCAAGGACGGACAACTCATTATCGCCTTGGACGAAGACTTGCAGCAGTTGGGCGAGGTGGTTGTAACCGGACACCGCGAGTATCGCTCCGACCGCAGCGCCGTCGAGACGGTGAAGAATGCGGCGAGCGTGCTCAACGTGATGAGCCAGCAGAGCATACAGCTCTCGCCCGACGTGAATGTGGCGAGCGTGCTTCAGCGCGTGTCGGGCGTGACCATGGAGTGCGACGCTTCGGGCGAGGCTTCGTACGCCATACTCCGAGGCATGGACAAGCGCTACAACTATACGCTCGTGAACGGTGTGAAGATACCGAGCCCCGACGACAAGAACCGCTACGTTCCGCTCAACATCTTCCCGTCCGACCTGATGGACCGCCTCGTGGTTTCGAAGTCGCTTACTGCCGACATGGAGGGCGACGCCGCAGGTGGAGTGGTCGACATGGTGATGAAGGATGCGCCCGCACGCTTCCAGTTGCAGGCTAACGCCGCCGTAGGCATGAGCGACTACTTCTGGAGCGGCGCAAGAGACTATCTCACGACCAACCGCTCCGACTATACTCACCGTTCGCCCTACGAGGCGTTCGGCTCAGACTATAAGGCTTCGGCTTCCGACTTCAGGAACGGACCGGTGCAGATGAATAGCCATGCTACGCCGGCGCCCAACTTCATCGGCGGTCTCAGCGTTGGCGATCGTTTCTGGAACAACCGTATCGGCGTGATGCTTGCCGGAAGTGTGCAGAACACCTTCCGTGGCACGGAGCGTACATACAACTCGGTGAAGATGGCGTCGGGCGAACAGGCTATGTATATCTCTACGCTTAACCACCGCTACTACAGCGTACACGACTTCACGGCGGGGCTGCACGCAAAGCTCGACCTCTCGCTCTCGAACCATAAACTCGAATGGTACAACATGTACGTACGTACCAACTCGAAGGGCGTGCGCTACAACAACGGCGTGAACACCGAGTATATCAGTGCCGACTCGTACACGCAGAACGACGAGCTGCGCTCCATTTCTTCTACGCAGAGCATCTTCGCCACCAACCTCAAGGGCACGCACCATCTGACCGACCGCTTCACGATCGACTGGTCGGGCGTGTTCTCGCAGGCAAGAGCCGAAGACCCCGACCGCACATACGTGACGCTTACCAACACCGTTGGCCGTAGCGCCGGCGCTGAGGGCGACGCCGTGTCGGGCGATATATGGAGCCAGGAGAAGAACATCCTGAAGACGCTGCCTAAGAGTGCGGAACGCCGCTTCCAGCACAACAAGGATACCGACTGGGCGGGCTACATCAACCTCGCTTACGACACACGCTTCGGCGACAAGCTGGACGCTTTGTGGAAGGTTGGCGCGCAGTATCGCCGCAAGGAGCGCAGCAACCGCTACTACTCGTACATCTTCAACCCAGCTGACATATCGCAGCAGCTCGACGGCAACGGATACGAGCAGTTCGCCAACGTCGATTGGGTATGCAAGACGCCTTACTCGCAGGCGTCTCAGCTCAACTACGACTCGAAGGAGCACATCGGCGGAGTCTACGCTATGGCTACGCTGAGCAGCGCTCTCGGAGAGCTGAACGTGGGCTTACGCGCCGAACATACCAACCAGATATACACCATGCTGCAGCACTTCCGTAACATGGGGCAGGTGGGCGAGCAGAGCTATTGGGACTATCTGCCGTCGGCTTCAGTGAAGTGGACACCGACAAAGAAGATGAACGTGCGCCTCTCTTACCACCGTTCTATCAACCGACCTGGATTCTACGAGATTGTACCCTACCAGATACAGGGCGAGGAGTATCAGGAGAAGGGAAACCCCGAACTGAAGCGCGCCCGCATCGACAATGTCGACCTACGCTGGGAGTGGTTCCCGTCGAGCACAGAGCAGATTCTCGCAGGCGTCTTCTATAAGTATCTGAAGAACCCGATAGAACAGGTGTTCGTTACGTCGGACGGCAAAATCGGCGCCGGAACAGACGCCTACTACATGCCCGCCAACCTGGGCAACGCGAAGAACATGGGCTTCGAGATAGACGTGATAAAGTACATACGCCACTTCGGTGTGAAGGCAAACTATACCTACACCCACTCGGAGATTACCACTTCGAAGCGCCAGTACAAGGAAGGCAGCGCAGAGTATAAGACGGGCGTAACGCAGACTCGTCCGCTCGTGAACCAGGCGCCGCACACAGCCAATCTCTCCCTGCTCTACAAGGACACCGAACATGGTTGGAACGCACAGCTTGCAGCCTCGTTCACCGGCACGAAACTCGCACTTGTGTCGCCGTTCAAGGACGCCGACCAGTGGAACAAGGCGATGTTCGGACTCGACTTCAGCGCAGAGAAGAAGTTCCACAACGGCATCTCGCTCTTCTTCAAGGCCAACAACCTGCTCGACGCAAAGCGCGAGCGATACCTCAAGACCGTCAACCAGAGCAACCTCGAGTATGAAGGACAGAAGAGCGACAAGACCATCGTTGGCACATACCGTTACGGCAGAACTTTCCTGCTCGGCGTGCGCTACAAGCTCTGATTTTATCATCATCTCACCGTCTCACCGTCTCACCGTCTCACCATTTCACCACCCCACCACCTCACCATAACAACATCATACAATGAAGAAGATAAACACAATGGCCGGTATGCTGCTCGCCGCAGCAACGGCAATGTTCTCAGCGTCTTGCGAGAACGACAACATCAATCCGTACGATTATACAGGCAACAACGGCAACGCCAACCAAGGTTCTACAAACGTCATAAAGACCGCCGTGGCGGAGTATCCTGTAGGCTCGCTCGTGTGGTCGAACGACACCACGCTGAGCGAGAGCGTAGAGATACCCGTCGGCACATCGCTCTATATAGAGCCGGGCGTGACGGTGACGTGCAAGGCTGACGTGCAGGTGCCTGTAGAAGTGGTGGTGCTGGGCAACCTCTACTGCCTCGGTACAGCCGAGAAGCCCGTCACCTTCACCTCCGACCGCAAGAAGCCCGAAGCCTGGGGCGGCATCATCTGCGGCTACAACTCGGAGGAAGTGGTGCTCAACCATGTAGACATAGCCTACGCCGGCGCCACGCCTACCGAGTCGTCGGCATCGTTCCAGAACAAGCTCTTCAAGACCACCATCGACGGCGGCGTGCCGGCTTTCCACTTCTGCAACGTCAACGGCAAGTTTGTCATCGCCAACAGCTTCTTCCACGACAACTACAACGACCAGACCTACTTCACGGGCGGCAACGGCGTGATTGTGGGCAACATCTTCGCCGATTCGGGCAACGCTGCCGACGGCGGCGAGGCTATCAACGTGAAGGCGGGCTGTCAGCTCGACGTAGCCAACAATGTAATATACAACGCCTGCACCAACGCCTTTAAGCTCTCCAACGCCGGCAACAGCGAGGTGGTGCCACTCACCGACATGACTGTCTACAACAATACCATCGTCGACTGCGGTTGGCGACGCTCGAAGAATAAGAAGGGCGGTTCGGTATGGGTGGAGAAGGCTGCGCGACCGGTGTTCGTGAACAACCTCTGCTACGACTCGCGCTTCGGTCTGAAGCAGCCCAAGCAGGACGGCGCCGACATGGAGCACAGCCGTCTCACGCCCAACTACTACTACGCTTCTACCGCTACCGGTGTGGAGCAGATGGCAAAGGGCGCTTCGCTCGGCATCTGGTTCGACACAGACATAAAGAGCGCCACAGCAGGCCAGTTCGATCCGCTCTTCAAGAATTTCAAGCAGAACGCTGGTATGGACATCAACTGCGAGGTCGACGACCCCGACAAGGGCGCTCCGCTTGCTTTCGACAGGTCTTGGAACTTCGACTTGCAGCAGGGTAGCCCCGCTCTCTCGGGCGGTGTGACCGACTTTGCGCGCATCTTCCCGAACGGCATCCCGTTCTTCGGCATGAAGAGGGTGAATTTCCTCGACAGCGCCAACGATCAGAACTACTACTTCTCGGCACCACTGCCGCAGCCACGCTTCGGCGCGTGGCTGTAACCTTGTAAATGCAATAAAGAGTGTGTGCCTTCTATGTTTCTACGCGAGAAACATAGAAGGCACACTTTTTATAAAGATAATGGATTTTTAGCAGAAAACATAAAAAAGCAGTACCTTTGCAGAAAAAGTAAAAGAGTAAAAAGTAAAAAGGGTAGGAGGTATGAGGTATGAGCATCTTGCCCATACCACGCAGCCTAAAAGCATAAAAACGAGGATATGAAAAATCTGATGGGTATTGTGCGTAAGGCAATGACTGTAGCAGCGTTCCTTACGATTTCTGTTGCAGCGGATGCTGCAGAAGTGATGTACAAAATCGTTGAATACAACAAGCAGACGGCTGAGTTCAAGATAGCAGCATGTGGAACGGTGCCACGCAACTCGCGAGTAGACTTCGAGAACAAGTTCGGTGCAACAACGGGCAACCGCTACAACCAGATACCTCGCAACCACGAGGCAGTGCTCTATCTCGAAGGATGGCAAGGCTGCAAGGTGCGCAGCATCACGTTCTCGATGTGCTCAAACAATAAGAAAGGACAAGTGGGCGTGTCGCTCAACGATGGTGGCACAACGCTCTACTCGCTGGCACCGGTCGACTTCGCCAGTGCCGACTGGTTCGGCGAGTGGGTATCGAAAGACCTCGGCGTATATGTCGACGTGACGAAGCAGATAGACGCACCAGCCATCACCACCAACGACATGAGCATTGTTGTGGCTGGAGGCAAGAGCGAAGGCTCGGTGTATCTCGATGCCATCACTATCGAATACGATGAGGCTGACATAGCTTTGGAGTCGCCGCTCGGCTGGCAGTATGAGAAGCTCACGAAGAAGAGCACGCTCAGCGCGGGCGACGAGGTGATGATATTCCGCAACGGAGCGGCAGCTGCCGACTTAGGCGGCATGGACGAAACAAACTATCTCGATGTAGTGTCGGTGACCTCAACGGCTGACGTTACCTGCCCAGATGTGCTGCGCTTCACACTGAACAAGTTTGCCGACCAGCAGCACTGGACCCTCACCGACCAATTCGGTCGTCAGCTTGGTGCGACAGGCAAGCAGAAGTTGGCATGGAACGAGGGCATAACCGAGTGGAATATAGCACTTGATCACGAAGGCGCAACGCTTACTCCTACTAACGAAGCTTACGGCACAATGCGCTACAGCACTCCGGATAACAGCTACGCACGCTTCAATCTCTACACATCTAAGACCCTGCCCCTGCCGTTCCTCTATCGCAAGGGTGAGCAGAAGCAGCCCGAGCTATCGCGTTCGATCAGCTTTGCAGAGGAAGAGATGACGGTATCGTTAGATGTTGCCCACATTGGATTGCGCCCGACATTCATGCCGAAGACCACTACCGACAAACGCTTGCATTGGAAGAGCTCAAACGAGAGCGTTGCGACCGTCACAGGTGGTTACGTTACGCTCCTTAGCGTAGGCGAAACAACCATCACCGCCACCACAAACGACAGTGGGGTAGAAACAACAATGCACCTTGTTGTCACCGAACCGACCGCTATCAACGGCGCAACGAATGACGCAAAGGTGCATAGTCCGCGCAAGGTGCTCGACGGCAATAAGGTCGTTATTGTGACAGAGCAGGGATGCTACGGAACAGGCGGATGGAAGGCAGGGCGCAAGTAAAGCTTGCGTCAGCATTTCTTATTTCGCATTCTCCAAAATAAATGCCAAATTCTAAATAGCGGTTCGCTTAGTGCCTCCGCAGGATAATATCTAAGCAGACGAGCGTCGCGGTATAATCTTAACAGATTATGCCCCAACGCTCCATGCTTGAAGCCGTTGTCTTTATAAGCATCGTGTCCCCACGCATGGCGTTTGTCGTGATGTCCGAAATTGCCACCATGCAGAATGTCGTCGAGCAACATCCGTCCACGTGTCTTGTCTATCGGTGCAATCATCAGTTCCTCCGACAATCCCATCACCTCATGCAGCACATACATCATTGCACCTGCAAACTTCCATAAGCCGAAACGCTTTAGCGAGTTTTGAATTTTGAGTTTTGAACTTTTAATTATCGGCTTTGCCGATTTCGAATTATTCAATTTTGAGTTTTGAAATTCCAATTCACAATTCTTCAACTCCTCATCGCATAAGCGACAATTCCAAACTCCTAATTCAAAATTCAAAATTACGTAGTAATAGTCTACCACTTGGCGTAGTCCGACACCCTCATAGAAGTAATGATGATAGAGGTGGTACAACTGATAGACAGCATTGAACGCAGGAGTAGGAGAGGCCACCTCACCAGCCCCATCGGGCAACGCAATCATATTGCGACACTGCCCCTCGATGCTATCCGCAAACCATCGTTGTAAACGACGGCTATACACAAAGTTTGCCATGAAGCCAGGTGTGTAATGCAGCTCAACGCATACACCATTCAGAGTGATAGCGATATGACTGAAGCTCTCCTCGTCCACACGTCCATTTTCCTTTGTCAGCAAATGAGCCAACGCACGTATCTCCTCACGCGATGCCTTCACCCACATATCCACATCACCAGGGGTACGCGCAGCTGGATTTCGGTACATCGCAGCATTTGCTTGTCCCTTCAGTATGCAACAGTCGTAGCCCGCAGCCCTCACCTTATTATATATATCGACGGTGGCTTCGTTTAGCACCCAATTCTGTCGACGTATACCCTGGCTCGCTATGAACCAATTCATCAGCAGTTTCTGCGTTGGTGCCACGCTTTTCGGCAGTTTCGATACGCCCTCCATGATGATGCCCACTAACGTCTGCTTCCTGGCAAAACCAAAGAAACGCTCCCAATCGAAGCCAATCAGTGCCGACCCGTCAACGAACTCCTGACCATCATAAATACCAAGCGAGAATTGTATGAATTTGTAGTAAATATCCTTTACCATCTCTCGCGAAAGATAACATTGAAAAGGAACAGCGCATTGCCAATTATATACCTGCGCCACATGCGCTTCGGCTCCTTCAGCAGTCGATAAAGCCACTCCAAACCATGACGCTGCCACCACATAGGTGCACGCTCCACCGTACCAGCAAAGAAGTCGAACACAGCCCCGATGGTACCTACATGGCAATGAATGTTCAGCTCATCCCAATGCGAGTAAGTCCACTTCTCCTGCTTTGGCGCAGTCATACCAATCCAGAGCAAGTCAGGATCAGCAGCATTGATAGCATCAATGATAGCCTTATTGTCCTCCTCCGAGAACTCAGGCTTATAAGGAGGCGAGTAAGTCACCACCTTCAGATGCGGATACACCTTAGCCGCCCGCTTCACTATCATGTCGAGCACCTTCTGCGAGCTGCCCATGAACATAACTGTGAGCGGACGCTCACGGGAAACATTCTTCACTCCACATTCTTCGAGTTTGTTCATTTCAAACTCGAACAAGTCCCATCCTGCAATACGTTCCTTAGGTTGGCTCTTCGCCTTTATCCATCGGCACGCCTTCACGATGCTCACCCCGTCCGGAATGAGCACATCACCATTTGTCAGCGCCTCAGCGAACAACCTGTCCTTACGTGCAGTGTTGTACGAATGTGCATTAATTGTGTTAATGAGCAACTTGCCCTCTGGCAGCGAGGCGAGCTCCGCCTTGCTACCAAGTATATCTAAATCTTTTAATCGAAACATCATTTTATAATTTTACTTTCTCATACCACTCCACCATCGTTTTGGCTTTCTCCTCCCACGACAGTTCGTTTTGTCTTTGCTTGCAGTTCTCCGACAGTTGCTTGAGTAGGTTTCTGTCATGCTCCAGATCGTTAAGCAGCTTTGCGAAGTCGGTGGCTGATTGCGCTGGATTGGAGAGAGCCACCTTTCTGCCAACCTTGTCGTTCACGGCATCACCCTGACCGCAAGTGTCGAAACATACCACGGGGAGATTGTTGCTGATTGCCTCTAACACTACATGTGGTGTGCCTTCTGCTACACTGGTGAAGAAGAATACATCAGATTTCTGCATGATACTTTGCACTTCATCATGACTTACAGCTCCATGCCAAATACATTTGTCTTTAATACCTAGAGTATTTGCCAACTGTTTATATGGTTCAGCATCACCACCTCCAACAATATGAAGTCGAATATTTTCATTACCTGTAATAGCAACGCTTTGCAAAGCTATGCCTAACTGCTTTCTGAAGTCCAGTTTGCCTACCCAAAGTACATCAAACGTTTCTTTCTGTGACTTATCAATCAAAGGATGTTCCTGTACATAGCAACCTGTCTCATTCAACAAAGGAGAATCGATAGCCATATATTTATTAAAAGACTCTTTAGAGTTCGAAGATGCCGAAAAGATAACGGATGCCTGGCTGGCCGCTTGACGAACACGTGTAGAGTGTTTTAACTGCCACACAGTCAGAAAGTTTTTTAACCGCATGAACAGCTTAGTCTTCATACTCGCACCACCCAAGTAAGCTACCGGAAACTTATCCTTTGCATCTACAGGTCCCCATACAAAAGGGATATCACTCTCCTTGGATAGTTTCCAAAGATATCCCGGCTCACGGAATCCTATCATGTTCAGCTGATGCAGCACATCAATATGCTCAGAAGAACAAACCTTCTTCGCCATAAGATATGTCTTCCACTGCCACTCGCGATAATACTTATAAAATCGCCAGTCACCCTGGTTCCAACACATCTTACGAATATCCTCAGACACGGGATTATAATAGAAGTGCATGTTCTTGCCCTGCTCCAGTGTAGGCACCACCTCCTCTATCTTCTCCCGAAACTCCCCTTCGGTTATGATATACAACTCACAGAACTTGGCAAGATTGCTCACCCAATTCCACGCCATTCCTGGCTCACTGCCCATTCCTGGCGAGCAAGCATATGCATTAATTAAGATCTTAAGCATGATTTAATATTGCAAAATAATAAAAACATATGACAATAACCTCTATACAGACAAGACAAAACAGCCCACCTTAACGAATCAGAGAAGAGCAGACGTATCATCTTTGATGATAAACTTCCTAAATGGAATTATCTCATCAAATGCTATTGATCGCAGATTTTCTGCGGAAGTTATTTTTTTGAACATTACTAAAGAAGTTATAGACAATACAAAGCCCACAAGATAGATTTCAAGAGTTAAAGCCGCAATAAAACGTATAATTTTGCCAACGTAATTCATTTGTAGTATTTTTTCAACCCAATCACACATGGATGCTATATAAAAATAATTTTAAGAGACACTAGTGATTCAATGTTTTAAAATCAGCAACGAAGTTACTTCTTTGTAATTTAAGCCCTAATTTGAGTGCTTACTAAAATTTTCAGCAATTACGTTTTAAATTCTTTTGATTAACGGTCGAGCCCATTTATTCCAACAAACTATCATCGGAACGATGACAAGAATACTACAAACTGAAATAAAGAGGCATAACAACAAATCACATCTTACCTCTTGTACTGGCCATCCAATAATTTTACTTGCGACAAAAATAACAGCCCTATATACTGGCTCTTGAAAAGCAAATATCACAAGGGAATTCACCCCTAAATATTCTATTACCTTATTATGACTTATTGTACTAGCAATCCCACAATACAATGTAACTCCTAACATTGATATTGGAATATATAGCCAAACATTCCCAACTTTCAGAGACGCTAAATCTGCCCCTGTCCAAGGCAATGCAACTACTTGTATTATTAATATTAAAGTAAATATTAGATATTTTAGTGCCCCCCCCGAATTTAATGTTATTTGACAACACTATCAATTTACACATATCCCCTATTCCATAAAAGACAATTCCTATAAATGCAGCACATAGCCCCCATGGCAACCATGGTGCATTATCTTTTAAGACTAAACCTATGATATAAAAACAGATTAATACTCCTATTAAATATATACGTTTTGAGCATTTTGATACGAACCAATATAACATTTCCATGGAAAACAAACATGGTATAAACCACAAGGCACCATTAAACATCATATAGCGCATATCATAGGTTCCATATACTAGACCGATTAGCTGACTTTCTACAGAAACATCTGCGCCTCTGCTATGTCGCTCTATCAATATCCAGTAAACTAACGTTGCAAGATAAAATATAGCATAAGGCAATACGATATTTTTCAAACGACTTTTCAAGAAATCGGTAAACTTATCAAACTTCTCTTTCCGAAAGAGCAATCCCGATATAAAGAAGAAAATCGGAATATGGAAACCCCAAATATATGTTCTCAATTCTGGCAAGTGGGTTACATGTCCAAATACGACCCAAAATATTGCGATTCCTCGTAAAATGTCTATTGTATGATTACGTTCTTTTTTCATTTTTCTTTTAATTTATTACTCCACCATCATGCATTTGCTTGATGGTGTCTTGTTTCAATTTCATCAATGGTCTTTGTGAATGTCATTTTCCTTTAGGGAAATTTCATCAGATAGATAAGCTAAGATATCACTCGGGGATGGTTTTATACCAAAAGCTGCAGACATGTATTTGACAACAGAATCGTTCAACTTATAACCCTTAGCATAAAGCTTAGAAACCTTGTCTTTATACCCAGCATACAAGTTATTGATGTGGAACATTTCTTCATGCGCCTTACTCTCCTTGACTACATTTGCCCCTTTCCCTCTGAGCAGTATTTCCTCACATATAGGATAAGGACCATCCAAGCTTTCGATTTTTAGCACGAATCGAAAAGGACTCAAATCCTTATGTTGTACACTATTCACATAAAAACCGAAATCACAGCTTTTTGTCTTTTTTGATCATTACATACGCCACACGATGGCTGTAAGTTATAAAAGCATGTTCCAAGAAATGGGAATAAGGAATGATAATCTTTATAGTTCTCATCCAAGGTTTATTAATCTATTACATTATTTTATGTACTTCAAAAAAGACAAATGCCGTAATTTGTCTTCTTCATCAGTAAAACGGTCTGCAATTTTTTTTGCAGGTACACCACCCCATATTTCGCAAGGAGGAATATCCTTGGTTACCAAGGAACCAGCAGCAACAATACTGCCCACACCAATCTTTACCGGTCCAACTATAGTTGCCCGATGTCCAATCCATACATCATCTTCTACAATTGTAGTACCATTATTACCTCGCTTACCATTCCAAATCAACTGACCAGGAACATCGAATGTATGATCATGTTTACCAACGAAACAAACACGCCCTGCCATAAGAACATTATTTCCGATTATGGTTGGAGTAGATATATTGCAATAATCACCAAACTGTACATTATTTCCTAATTTTATAGGGAAATGCCCAAAGGATGTTCCTTTCATTACCCTTACAAAACCATTATAATGCACCCATGGCCATTTTACATGAAAATACCACCAAGTACGTAACTTATTTAGAATATATCTTATGGCAAACTTAAACCTTGTATCTCCATTTGCCATGTTATAGTAATCTATTCTCATTTAAGGAATGAATTTAAATTATTAAAATACCAATTGAACGAATGTTCCATTCTACTAATATGCTTTTTCTGTCCTCTCTCCTTCAATCCCTTTCCTATTTCCTCAGCCAATTGTTTTTCATTATTTGACTCAAAAATACTACCATTACTTGAACTAATAAGAGAAGCTGCCCCCACTTTATCACTAACTATGACATAACAACCTGCCACTAAAGCTTCATTTACGACAGCCCCAAAAGGTTCAAACTGACTTGGAAGAACAAACAAATCGGCAAGATAATACCATGCATATAAATCCTTTCCTGTTAAAGCCCCTGTAAAAATCACCTTGTCAGAAACTCCTAAAGAAGCAGCTAAATCATGCAATTCATTTTCTTGACTTCCAGAACCAACAATTATCAATCTAGCTTCACTTTCTTTTAACCTCTTAAAAGCCCTCAATAAAAGAGCGGGATTCTTAACATTTTCCAATCTTCCTACAAATAACACTAAAAGCTTATTTTGTAAATCATAATCCTTTATATATTTGTTTGCAAGGTCTTTGGTTTCATTAATCTTTTGAGAGAGAACTGTATCATCCTGTATTATTGGGAAATAAATAAACTCACACGTGCTATTAGAATATTTTTTTTCCAAATAACTCTTTACCAAAGGGTTGACAACAATAGCGCCATCTATATGTTTAACAATAAACTTACGTAAGATTTCTCGTTTAGCACTATAATTCATAGCCATAACGTGAGAATCATCTATCGTGGTGAATATTTTATATCCGAATAGTTTCTTGAAAAGGATTGCCGCCAAAGTATTTATTCCTAATTCATGTGAAAGTATAAGATCCGGCTTGAAACTTTTTATAAGCCGAAAGTATATCCAAGATAGTAAATGTCTACCAATTCGAAATCCCCCAGAATAGTACTTATAATCAAAATCTGCCAATTGATTTACATAATTCAGATTATAGCCCAATGTAGCTAATTCCGCATTACTACCGAACAAAGCTACTTTGATATTATAGCATTTTGCAAGATGATTATAAAGATCTATCCTGTATGGCGCTAAATAAGGATGAAAGATTAATATTTTCTTCATAGAATCATTCTAAAAATTACAAGTTATCCCTTTTCACGTTTAAGCCATAGTTTAGGACACAAGCATCTCAGATATATTGTAATATAATGAAAACATGCCGTTAGTAATCCATAATGACGGTTTTCCAAATGGAAAGTCTCCTTTGGAGGCATACCATTCGGCCTATTCAGCATTTTCCATCTTTGAGCCAAAGGCACATCAGGGTTACACCACTTATCTAATGTTGGATGCTCATCACATTCACCTAAGATCTCTCCTGCCTGATACATTGCTACGCCAGCCTTCTTTGCCCTCATACCATAATCAAAGTCGCCTTTACTATGAGTAAAATAAAAATCCAGATTGCCAAGCACATTGTAAGCTGCCCGTGGTATCAATACAATATTACCATTAAAGTAATCAACCGGGATTAACTTACCATTCGGCTTCGGAATTATCCCACCCCGTAATCTGCCACCATAAGTAATACAAGAGTGTCCGGTATCCTCTGTTGCTCCAACAATGATTGCCTTTTCGTTTGTCTCAACAGCAGCATAAGTAAGAACCTTCAACATATTCCCATAAACAAAGGTGTCATCGTTCAACCACAGATAGAAATCATTGTCCTTAGCCTTTGCAGCTGTGTCCCATGCTGTCCACATACCACGATTCCAGAACAAATCACCTTTGGCGTGTATTACATTTACTTGTGGAAATTGTTCAGCCACCGCTTCCGGAGTACCATCCGTACATCCGTCGTCAGTAAGATACACATCCACTTGATAACCATCCAATGGCAACAAGTCATATAGCCTTTCCAGGCATTGTAATGTTTTGTCCTTGCGGTTAAACACCGTAAGGAGCACTGCTATTGTTTTCATAAACTAATGTCGTTTTTTATACGCTTTATAAGCCTGGCTTACGAAGCCAGAAATCGTTTTATATATACCAACAAACTTAATTGTAAATAGTAATGGATGCTGAACTTTACGTGTTAGTTCATCCAATTGACCAACCTCCAAATTTATGAATTTAGGAAGAGCGACCTTTAAGAAAGGAATACCATGTTTTGAGGAATTAAACTCTATGCATTTAACATTCTGCACCCCTTTAGCATACCCATGTTGCTCAATATCCCAACTTGACCTATCTGAATAAATATAATATATCGGAGTGTCTGAGTCGATATCGTTTAATATATTAACTGCCCCCCCATTATTGCATTTAAAGATACTAAACAAAAGTGGAGAAGTAGTAGGACAGCTTTCTTTTACCAATCTTTCCAGACAAAACTGGGCATTGAAACAGATTGATTTTTCTGCCTTTAATTTTGGTCCGAATAAAGCAGAAGCATAACCTCCAGCCGAACTTCCTATTGTTATAACTTTAAAGCCATCTGTCTCTTGCTTTAAGAATTCCAACATTTTTTGTGGTGAATTTATCTGTCCATTGATGCCGGTAAGATACCACTGTTTGAAGATATCACGCACAAATATATGTTTATAAGCTTTTTCTATACGACAATGATACCACTCAAAGAAATTCTTTTCCACAATTCGCTTACGAAATATCTCTTCCGTATGCGGAAACCAAATATCATTACTACAAAAATAAATGGCACAATAATCCTTAGAATCACAACATTCATCATATTCTATAAGATAATTGGGTTCGTTCATCCAATATTCCTGTACAATTTTCGGATACTGGTATATCCCATTATACTTTGAATCCAACATAATTTTCACAACTTATTTTTAAATTGGGTATATACATCAATTGGAGGAAGGTTCCACCACTGCGTTTTTTTGTAAAATTGAGAATTCTCTTCTGTGTTTCTATACCTAAGAACCTTAGCTGGCACTCCACCAACTATTGCATAATCAGGAACATCATGGGTCACAATTGCTCCTGCAGCAATAACAGCACCATCTCCAATAACAACGCCATCCAATATTGTCACCCTAGCTCCTATCCAAACATCATTTCCTATTTTAATCGGCTTATATTCTACAAAATCAGAATCTCGCTCTACTACTTTAATTCCAAAATCATTCGTCACACGATAAAATAGCGGAGATGTAGAAAACAAATCTAATGGATGAGCACCTAAACCACATATTAGTTCATGAGAGATAGAACAGTAATTACCTATTACTGTGTTTTGTATCAAAGCATTTCTACTAACATAGGTATAATCTCCTATCGTTGAATGGTTTATTATACAACCTTCATGGACTTTTGTATTCTTTCCAAGAATAGTATCTTGAGACAAACAAACACCATCTAATACAATTGATTGAGGAAAACGATGTCTATTCTCTGCATCTCTACCATACCTATTTATAATGAATAAGAAATGTTTAAATAAACCAACAAGACCATATAAAGCCCTTTTTAGATATCTTATACTTTTCATTTTTTAATTTATTGATTTAACCCACAATTTAAAATCTTCATCTGTCATATTTCTATATAAAGGTGAGAAACAAAGACCTATCATAATCCATAAAAACATATAATTTAAATCAAATACAGAAAAATCTTCAATCCAAGCAAATGTCCATCTGAAAGCAACATACAATCCAATTATAGGTATATATCTATTTCTAGACTTATAAATTGCAAAATATGTTGCAAATATAAAGATAAAGAAATATACAGTACATCCTACCAAGCCGAAATAATTGAAAATATTGAGTATAGATACTTCATTACAGTCTCGCTCACCACGATTTGTTCCTCGTAATTTGTCAATGGCAAAGCCAAATGAAGGTGAATAATATCCACGAGCTATTGAATTTCCTTGAATTACATAATTATTTGTAACTGCTGATTGTATTTCTTCAATATATAAAAATGTACGAGTATCAGCCAAAGCAGATATATCATTACCATTTTTATCAACACCCATAGAATATTTGCCTTCATAACCTAATTCTTCATCAATATCAAATATATTAAATACACCAGTAAATGCTAAAGTAAAAAACACAAAAGGAGTCAATAAAAAAAGATATCGACCAAACTTTAAAAATTTAGATAAAAAAAGTGAAACCCGTTCAAAATAAAAACATATTCCAAGCACAATGCACAGACCAAATTTAAGTACATCACTTCTAGACTCATAACCATAATATAATGTTATAACAAATGCTGCTAAAACCATAAGTTTATATTTTCGATTCAACAATATAAAAAACAAAGATAGAAATGAATAGGGTACTAATAATCTACCAAAAGCATCAGAAGCAAGAAAAGGTGCTAAGAATAACAATAAAAAAGGGGAATATTTTATATAAGTCTTTAATGTTACCGTCAATAAAGACGGTTTCATATATGCATATGAAGCTAATGGTAGCATAAAAACCATTAAGTTACTATATAGCAACTTATAATCCCAATAGATTTCCGCTTGATATAAAAGTCCATAAATTGCAGAACTTAATACAAGTAGCATAAATATATTTAATATTTGTATATTAAAGAGTTTTTTATCCCATATTTTATAATAACCAAACAATATGACAGTATTTATTGCCCACCATATAAAAGTATTCTTAATTGGCAAAGAACACCATTGTAAAACTGATGAAACACTTATTAAAAGCGTGAATATACCTAAATATTTCTTCATATACTACCAATAACAAGCTCCTTCTACTTGATCTGATTGTTGCGGCTTCTCCTTGTCCGAAGGTTTTATCCAAAAATCATTTATTAAATTACTATAACTACCATAAGGAATACCCCATTCTTTTACTCCATAGTTCGGATTTTCCCAACGATTTCCTTTTATGCCAAACAACAACTGTAAAACACCACCTAAATGAACAGCTTGCTTTCCTATTTTTTTTACATAAGCTGCTAGAGGAAAGCCATAAGCACCACATCCAATTAGACATATATCAAATTCTCTAGTACCAATCTCTTTTTTCATATAATCAAGGGCGTCAAACCAATTTGAAAATTTAGAATTATAACCGCCTATACTTTGAACAGCAGGAATTACCTCCAAACTTTTAAACTCTGGCAAGATCTCTTGATTTATAAAAAGTTTCTTGCGTTTAGGATATTGCTGCAAGATTGCATTAAAAAAAGGATGCACAACAAGAATTTTCTTGCCTTTCAGAACCCTAGTCCAAGGTCTTTCGCTCCAAAATGGTTCTAAATCTTGAAAATGTATTTTAGTCGCATTTTTAAGATATTCATTTAAATATATTTCATTATGTTGCCAACTTCCAAGAATATCTACAAGCTTACTATCCTCTATCATAAGTTCACCGAACTTCATTAAGTTCTCTTCCGTAGATGGGAAAAAACCTGCATTTGATTGCATAAGCCCCATCAAACGCTTATTCCACCACCATTGGTGTTCATGACCCGTAATATATTTCAGACAAGAGTGTTGAGCATTCTTTACCCCCAAATAATTAATAACAGACGCTAATTCGAATGCACCATATCTTGCTATCATACAAGGTTTACCTGAAGCCAATAAATTATAAATTAAATCAGAGGCTTTGTTAGGATCCGTTATACCTCTATCGAACTCTTTAATTTCAACAGAAAATATTTTTGTAAATATTTTCCGCAGTGTCAGCAAAATAATATTACTTGGTTTATACATAATTATAATGTATTAATTAAAAATTAGTTCAACAAATCACTATATGAGCTACAACGATATTATTTTTTCCAATCCTGTTCAGAGATTGAATTTACGCCGAAGAATATAGCTTGATGCTTATTCATTGCAGGATTAATAGAGAAATGCTGAAATGGAATATAAGTTCTATCGGTTACAGCCCCTCCTTCAGTTTCTGGTAAAGGAAAACTAAGCGGATAAGGTAACACCAATGTTTTATTTCCTTTATTCTTTTCTTGTTGTATATATTCTATTCTTTTCTTCTCAGCTTTTGAGGTTATCAATGCCATTTCTATTCGTGGTGTCATATACCAAACTGCAAAAGAAAAAAGAACAACTAACGGAACAACTGCTACATACCATTTTCTTTGGAGCAGTTGTGCATACAACACTCCTAAAGCTGCCACCATAACATAAGAAGCTGGAGTGAAAGTAGAACCGTTTGGGATTGCACCTACTATATAAACAAAGCACAACAACAATGCAACTATAAAGAAACAAGAGACTTTCAACAACAGCCCTTTCGAATAGCATTCCTTAACTTTTGCTATGTATGCTATAATAATGGTAAAGAATATCAATCCTACCGTAAACCGAACACATGGCCAAATTGCCTCAAACATTTCTGGAATATAAGTAAATCTTTGCCACAATGGTAAAACAGAAAGATTATACGGAACATTTCCTCCAGTTAATCTTGTATCTAACATTCCGCGGATGATTGGACCTGTCGAAAAAACAACATTACACGCTCCTACCAGATAAGATATTAAACCTAAATAATAAAACTTAGATATGTATCTTTCTTTTGCTACCCAATAAACAAGCCAAATACTCCCAAGAACAACACCAATGGCTGCCAAACCTTCGGTTGCCCATCCAGATAGAACTCCCAATATGCAAAATGCTATTTTAGAAATCGTAGAGTAGTTAGAGGATTCTTTATAACCAGCATAATTATAATAAAAAGACCAAAAATACAAACACCATACAACGGGATAAAAATAGTTTGTAGTTGGTGCATATATAATTAAAATTCGTATAATCACTACACCTAAAAACGACATAATTCCCATCATCCAATAATACGCAATGCCTCTCCATTCATTCATTTTGAAACTTGCTTTTGCAAATCTTTTCATCACAAAAGGAAACAACATTACAAACAGAGGTGTTATCAATAAATGTAGTGTTCTATCAACAGTTTGTGGAAAAATATAAAAAATAGACTCTCCTATTCGTGAAACATGCGTGGCATAACACCAAGCCCACCAAGCAAACTTCGTTATAAGACTTTTTCCTTGGGTCATACCACAATAATAATCATCCCCCAACATGCCACTTAGGCTAATTACCCAATACCAAAATGCAAAAAACGCACACATGGATAGTAACAGAACTATTGATGATGCTTTATTATCTAGAATTAATGTTACCTTTTTCAAAAGCCAATCCTGACTAGGCAAGAATCTACCGGTCTCATGCTCTTTCCAATAACGCCATGGCGCAAAAAGAAGAAGGCAAACTGCAGATAACCAAAATAGAAATATTTTAAAAAATAATCCAAATCTATTTTGAAGCTGCTCAGCAGTTGGTATCGAATCAAACCGACATTTTTCCTGTAGCTTTGTTTTTAAATCAAATCCTTCAAGAAAGCTGATAGAATGATTATCTATTGCTATATTCAACCAATTAGCAACATAATCATAAACTAAATAAACAGACAAAGTTATTACTATTGAAGCGATGAAAGAAAAACAAAGCTTTTTGAGAATAGCCAATCTATCTTCTTTTATCATATTTAAAACTATACTAAAAATATTCATAACAAATTATTATTTTTTTTATCTACCACCATTTAATACGACATATAGTTTTCCGAAATATTTCTTACAAAGCAAAGCAATTGCAATGGATAACAGTAAAGTTAGGCTCCATGCTAACAAAAATGAAATAGACAATGATTCTGCAAAATCAGGTATAAGTTTAACAACTAACTTAGAGACTGTCATATCTATGTTAAAATGAATAGCAAATATAAACATAGAAATACCTATCATCCAATTACAAAATATCGTCAAGAAAGCATTTGAGCCTATCCATATAAAAATGCATGAAAGTAATGTCAACGCATCTGAAAGTAACCTAATATCATGAAATCTAATTTGCAAGAAATTTAATACAATTACTCCTAGAATGCATAAATAAGAAATACTATTAGTTGTCCTCAATGTACTATATTTAAACCAATGTATTCCGAAATAAGCAGCAATTAGATAAAATATCCAGGACATTCCTCCGCGTATTATCGTGTCACTAACAAATATATATGGAGAAAATATATAGAAAAGGCCAATACAAATTAAGCCTACTATTTTATTTTTCAAACATAAATATATAACAGGAGACAAACCAACTAATATAATCAATTCAAATATGAACCAAAAAATCATATTATACTTGTGGTGGAAAAGTCCTAATACAACATTATTCAACGTAAAAGTAAATGGTTCTAGTGTATTCAACTGATTAGCCAACAATGGAACGATTCCAATTATACCCAATAAGCACATACTTATTGCATTCCAACTTAAATATGGAACAATCAAAGACTTAGCTCTTGATTTATACTTGGCTACCATATTTACTTTAGAATAATTCCGGTAAAAGAGCAATGCGCTTAACATCCAAAATATTTTTACTGCATTATGCGTAACCCAATGGATATAAGTAAGTATAGAAACAGTAATAGGTGAATGGGTATATTTATCTGCAACATTATTGATTGTATGCATTGTTAATATCATTATAGCACTTAACAATGACACAACTGTCACTTTTTTCCAAAATGTATTTTTATCAAAAAACTCCAATTTCATGATTTACTTTTAAATGAGAAAAAACGATTCAAAATAAAATTCATAACAGTATATATAATCATACCCAAAAATTGAGATAAATACTCGTTCATATCAGCTTCATAAAGCATAGCTTTAAAAGATACAAACTGAATTATATAACATACTCCAAAAACTAATATAAATGCGAAAAGTTCTTTAAAGATATTAGTTCCTTTTGTTTGAAAAACCCATTTTTTGTTCCATACAAAACTATTTATTAAACCTACAATATAGCCGATAAGGTTACTAACTTCAACACCGAAATCGAAAAATCTAAGTGCTACATAACATATATAAGTAATTGCGGTATTTAAGCATCCAACAATAATAAATTTTACAAAACGTGCAAGTTCTATCTTTTTTTGCATATCCTAAAGTTTTAATAAAGTACGTTCTATATTAAAACGTGGACGCCCCTTTACTTCTATATATATTTTTCCAATATACTCACCTATGATACCTAAACCAGTCAATACACAACCAGAACAGAACCATAAAGAAAGGATCAATGAAGACCACCCAGGAACAACCTTATTTAATAAATAGCAATATAATACCCATAAAAGGATTCCCATAGCAATTAACAAAAAGAACAAGCCTAAATATAAAACCATATGTACTGGTTTAATAGAAAAGCTGGTAATACCATCAAAAGCAAATGAAATCATTTTTTTTAAAGGATATTTACTTTCGCCAGCAAAACGCTCTGCTCTATCATAATAAACACATGTCGTATTATATCCTATGAGAGGAACTAATCCTCTAAGGAACAAATTTCTTTCTTTAAATTGCAACAAAAACTCAACTGCCCTCTTGCTCATTAGTCTATAATCAGCATGATTATAGACAGACTTGACACCCATATTTCTCATAACACTATAAAAGCATAGAGCTGTAGTACGCTTAAACCAAGTATCTGTAGCGCGACTTTTTCTCACACCATATACAATATCGTTTCCTTCAGCATATTTTAACACCATACTTTGAATTACATTCACATCATCTTGAAGATCAGCATCAATTGTTATCATTATGTCAGCAATATCCTTGGCCACAGAAAGTCCAGCAATCAAAGCATTCTGATGTCCAACATTACCTGCTAAATTGACACCACACACAAACTTGTTAGCCTTATAATAAGACTCTATAATAGGCCATGTTTTATCACGACTACCATCATTTACATAAAGTATAAAACTTTTGCCAGAAACTAAATTTTGAGACGTTAATTTCTCAAGAACAACAGTAAGTTGCTTTGTCGTTTCAGATAATACTGCTTCTTCTTTGAAGCAAGGTACCACAATAGCTAATATTGGTTCCATATTATATCAATTTATATGATTTATAAGCCACTCTCGTGAAAACTCAATATTTTCATTTATCGTAGTTTCACAAGCATCATAATTTATACTAAAATTTTGATTTATCAGCACATTCAATTTTTCTATATTAGAAACTAGTCTGTTTTCCAAATTGAATTTTGACAATAATGACTCCATACGAGACATCCTCGTACCATGTTTCAAGACAATAAAATTCTTTCTGAAATTAAGAGAAAGAGCCATACCATGGAAACTGCTTGTTAATATCAAAGAGGCATTCTTTATAAGATTTAAAAATTCACGAGGTCCTGCCTGCTGATAAAAACAATCAAAGCTATAAGGAGAATGTAAAGAAACAGAAACACCTACTACAGGCATACCTAATTTCTTTTTCAATAACCGAATAGCTTCGGCACAGAAATCACTCGTATCAAATCCATAATACATAATATATTTCCCTTTTACAATAGCATGTTTTTCCATAATCTGTTCCCACTCCTGCGCATCTAACAAGAAGGTTGGATCAAGAACATTATCCGTTGGCAAGCTACATTCCGCTGTTAAAAAACGAGCAGCATCACTTTCTCTAACACTTCGATATTTAAACTTTCCAAGATACTTTACTATCTCCGCACGTTGATTTCTTGCAGCTTCGAGATTACCGAAACTAGAAGCAAAAGATACACATTTATCAGAACTATCCAGAAAAGGTAAAAAGAAAAAAGCATTATCTAACCTGCCTTCAACGTTCCATACCTGATCACTTCCAACAAGATGAACATCATACTTTATCGGATTTTCTATATATTCTTGCTGAGACAAAAAGCGGTCAGAGAGAGGTAACAATTGACGAAATGCCATGAAATTCTTCTTTTTTGCCAATACTGCAGGAGTATAAGCAAACAAATTAAGAAGAACATTTTTTAATCCTTTCCAAGGAAGCTTATATTGCATTGCATTTTCTTCTGCCTTAGACTCAACATTTACAATCTCTGCATCTATATTATGCAAATTCAAAAAGTGAGCTGTGGCATAAGCCTGTAATAAGGCTCCAAAATTATTGCAGGCATGTATAGTATATATACCGACTTTCATTATTGAATGATTAATAAAGTGCGTTTAATGCTTAAAAAATAAATTCAACTTATTTCTTATAGCTTTGATTTTTCCCCATATGTAAGACATACGATAGACAAATAAAAAACCTCTTTCAGAATATAGTTTTTCAAACTTATCTCGCTGGGGATGAATTTCGGAAGGATGAATCATATTAGGTTGCATAACGTCTTCCAAATTTGCTGGAATTATGTTCATTCTATCCTTCACTGTCTCAAACAACTTTCTACCTTTTTCTGTATTTAATAATACTAAAGAAGCACCCTTGTTATCTGCATTAAAATTAGGATCAGTCTTCTCCCATCCCCAAAAGTCAGCAATGGTAATATCACTTGGTCGCATGGTATTGGTGAAATGACAATTTCCGCAAGATTTGCGGAACATAATATGTTTATAAAATAGATATGTAAAGCTCATTTTACCCCCCCCCGCTTTTAAATTTAAATGTTTCATGGTGGGCTGCCCAACCATACTTTTGCTTATCTCTAAAGTTAACCCATACAATAGGAGCCCCTTGTTTCTTTTCTAAATAAGCTATATAATCTCTCCATATATATGGACTTGGTACGCCATGGCAAACAATATCAACAAGGAGAAGATTCTCTCTCAATCGCTTGCCTACATATGAATTCAAGCCTGATGTCTGGCAAGGTGTACCTGAGAACAAGACTGTCAACCCATCACGCAAATCTTGCTTTACCTGACGGAACACGCCTGTCATATCGCTTTGCACATACTTACTGCCTTTAAATTCATCACGTTCTTCTTTTATTATTGCACGCTTATGAACTACACGGAAATGATCCGTGTAACCGGCTCCATAGACAACACCGCCCTGTTCCAATATATAATCAGAAATGGCAATGAAAGCAGCACCACTACGACTGGTCTCCACCTCATTCATATCCTTATGGCGAGCACCATAAGCCAAAGGCTTGTCAAGATTCAAGCTGGTGTCATAATTGTCATTGAAGGCACATACCTTCTCACACAAGCCACAGTCCACACACTTTTCCTTATCCACTTCTGGATAAAGAAAGCCAAGAGCATCTGGCTTCATTGTGATTGCATCGTGAACGCATATACTGGCACATGCCGTACATCCGCAACAATCAGCTGGATTTTTTATGTTTATCATATTACAATTATTAAAAATGAAAAAATATAGTGGATACTATTATTTGCGTCTAAATAACTTTAACCCAACCAACAATTCATTTATCAACATTCTTTCCTTTTTATTCATGCCTCCAAAATATGCAAAAATAGGGTATACTATCAAAGTAATAACAATACTAAATAATAAGTACATAAATGGACTACAAATAAAATATCCTAAAGACATCAAAATTCCAAATAATAAAATACAGATCCGCAAACATGGCCATAATGTACCTTTCACATAATCTATAATTTTCAAATCAAATAGTCTTTTACAGAAAACAAGCACATTTGCTATTCTAACACACACTAATATTATTAATAACCAATATATAGTTTCTATCGGATAATTGAATTTGTACAAACAATATCCTAATAGTATCGGAAACAACCAAATAGCAGTTGAAGATATTGTATAATTACGTATTCTTCCTGTTGCGCTGATGCATGTCTCCAAGGTAACCATCAACTGAGAAATCATTTGACGTACCAATACTAACCGAACAAAAAGTACAGCATATTCCGGTACATTCTTTAGCCATAGAGATAAGATATACGGACAATTAATCATAAAAGGTATTGCAAAGAAAGTATAAATGATAAATGAAAGTTTATTCCCTGTAACAGCAGCTTCTATCATTTTTTCTGTTTCACCAGCTCCCCTACTTTTTACTAAAACAGGATTAAGTGCTTTAAGCATATTATTAGAAAAGACCATTAACTGACCTGCCAATTGATTTGCTATGCCATGAGCAGCATTAGCAATAACGCCACCAAACATATTTAAGAGAATAGAAACTCCTTGCATGCAAAGTAATGAGGATGTGGAATTTAAAAATCCCCATCCTGCAAAGCTAATCATGTCTTTAGCTATTTTCTTATCCCAATTTCTTTTTATTCTATAACAACACTCACTGTATTTTTTATGACAATAAATTGCCATAACAGACAATGAGACAAATGGAATTGCAGCCATCAACAATCCATAAACTATCAACTTATCCTCTGATGTATATACACATGCAAATGCTACGGCCAACTTAAGTAAAGCTTCAAAAACACCCACTATAGAATAATATTTCATATTCTCATGAGAATTTAGAACAGCATCATAAGGTACTATCAAGATAGTAACCATAGTACTGATAATAAGAGAGGCATATACAATTTTAGCCGCAAATATTCGTGCATCAGGAATATTTAGAATTCCATTGAAGAACAAAACACCAGCTATTAATAACATGACACCAACAATAGCTGCTACCAATACATGTAAAACTATACTTACATTAAAAATTACAACTTTCTTTTCATTGTTACCTTCACCTTCTGCAAAATTCATGAATCTTTGAGTAGATCCTGCCATTGCCGCATTAAGAAAACCTAACATGCTTATAACGCCGCCAACGATATTATAGATACCGAAGTCGGAAGCACCCAGGGAATTCAAAATCAAACGGGTGGTATATAACGATACGAACATCGTTATCGCCATCTTCATATAAAGATAGCCAGTATTCTTAATTACTCTATTTGCTGTTTGTGACATTTATATGTTTTGTTAGTGCTCAATTTAGGGCATAGCCCTTTGTATAGGCACTTTTACAAGTGCCTATACATTGCGATGTTAAAAATTTTACTTGTTTATTAACGATTACATACATTTTACACACAAGTGATTTTCGGCTGCACTCGGCATAGCTCAAACAAGTTTGGCTCTGCGCTCGTTTGCATGAAAATTCTTAGCTATCCGCTTGTTATTATCTGATGTTTGATTTGACATAATATATATGTTTTACGTTTTAATTGTTTTATATGTATTGCGTTATGCTTGCACAAAGCAACGAACTTAAAATTGTGTTTACTGCTGACAGAAATGTATTCCAAAGTCATCCACCCCCAACGCATTCAATATCACACGGCTCGTATACAACGACACCACCATAATAAAGAGCATACGGAAGTAAAGAAGCAAAGTATTCTTAGTTCTCCGCTTATTGTTATCTGAAGTTTGAGATGACATATGTTTACTTACAGAGTTCAACAATCCAATTTATAAAACATGGAAAGGCCTTTATCGCATCCCACACAATTGTAGAAACAAGGCTTAAACCAAACACTACGCTACAATATTTTAATACCGTTTTCCATATGATTGACTTATATACAGTCTTTATAAAAATACTATATCTATCTCTTGTTTGGGCATTAGTATCACCTTTCCAACACCAATGATAGGCTATCAATTTTCTTGTACTATCATAGTTATCTCCTATATAAGCTTGCCATCTATCATAGTTTAACAGCCTACAATCTTTATAATCTGTGTTTCCTGCTATCTGCTCATCCTCAGAAGAACCAACAAAAAAGAAATGAATCTTACTAAAAGGCAAAAATGTCTTGTCCTTTGTTATCTCCTCATAGGCTTTTGGATTCATTTCCCTTACTTCATTGATACGGAAATCTATCATCTCCGTCTTAGAGAATGCACTTTGTAAAAAATCATTTGATATATTTTCTTCATAAAAGATACTATTCTCAGGTATATCTTCTACTCGGAAGCGGAAATATAAATTTCTCTTAGGCTTTTTCTCATTTGAAGCAGGTTGAATGCCACCGTTTTTCTTGGGAGTTGATAATATCTGTACATTTACGACAGAACCATTTGGCTTAATATCTGAAACCTTGAAATTGTTTTCACCAAGAACATACAACCAAAAAGGATGCGCTTTTTCAGAATTAGAAGACGGTGATATACAAAAATAACTAGGTGACCCATTAATATTGCGAACAACATAGTCGTTATTAAACAGGGTACATAGCAACTCACTTTTAGATAAGCTTTCACCTAGATCTTTCAAAGACTGAGCCTCAACCTTAAAAGGAAAATAAAAACTTACAGAACTTACTTCTCTCGCAACATCATTAATAAAAATGCCAAAATCGAGAAACCTTTTATAGGCACCATTTCGAACGGGCACTTTCCAATAATTAACATGTAATTCTGCTGAAACATTAATTTTACTTGGTTCAGAAGAATTCCTTAATGTATAAAGAATACCAATGCTATTCATCTACCTTCCATTTTTTTTCTGATTCTACATTCCTATTTTCTTCCGAGCTTAAAACTGTTTTCCAACGAGGATAATCATCACCTTTAGATTCATTGTTTCTCCAATGAACAGGATACAAGTTATCAAAATCATGAGTACCATCTTTGGCCAAAGGCTTTAGATGGTCTATTTCCCATCCATAAGGCATATCGCGCTTTCCATAATCCTCGCGCCGAATCCAAGCACCAGCATAATCCTTTCGGAAAACATCGGGATTATTATTGGGCTGTTTTGTGGCTTTTTCCCAAACTGCCTCTATCTCTTTTTCTGAAAAATCTTTTCTCTGTGTTACCATATTATTGGTTTTATATAATTTATCACTACTGTCCCGTTAAAGTGGACTAATAGCTCTTTGAATTAGTTAAAATACAGTCTATTAGGTGGTATTTGGAATGAAACGGACTTGATTTCGTAACTTTGCAGTCAAATTAAAATGACTGTTATGTTCCAAGACAAATACGTTTTTGCCCAGCTCACCGCTTTTTTGAACATAACTCATCGGCAATTATTGCCTTTTGCCTTGTTGTTATCGTACAACATGATTTGCAACTTAAGCGATTGACTTATGAGGTTCTTCAGATTCTAAGCATTTCTCTTATGGATAAGACACCACTCTTAGATCTCATTCGAAATGACTGATTTCAATAATGTCAAAGAACTCGATTGTTCCCCCTTCCGTGGTTATTTGATTAATATTTAACTGGTCCCGATTTTAACGGGACACTAATGTTATTATATATATTACATCAATCAATGCACTTAGAAAATAAGTAAATATAGGAAAACATACGATAAAACAAGTAATCGATTTCGTCTGAATTCTCTATGGCAATTTTGCCTTTCTCATAATGACGAATCTGAAAATCATTACCTATCTTTGTCAAAGCAAGACATTCATCGTTCAGCAACAGTCTGAAATTAGCATCATTGCCAGACAATTTATCTAGCACTCTATCAACCGACTTTTTTTTATCAACTTTTCCGTCTTCAAGAAAATAGGTCTTAGAACGTTCAAATGCATCCCAAAGTTTATCCAACGCCAATTTTCTATCCTCTAATTTTGGCAATCGTATTTTGCCAGTAGCATCAGAGACAAGCCTATTTAATTCTGGGTCTTTTGTATTTACTACTCGATGAATGATAAGATTAATAGGTAACGGGACTACTCGCTCGATTTGACCAGCGTCTGTCAACGTATAATTTAAGCCATTGCGTTCGAACAACTCATTGATTTTCTCTTGGAATGCTTTTCTTTTAGCTCCCCTATCATCTATGCAGTAATGGTAATGTTTGAAATATGTATGGTAATTTCCAAATTGCCTTACATCCTTTATATTATGATGAATATACTCTACTAAATCTAATACTGCATAAGTGTTGATGTCTTGTGCTTCAATATCGATGTCAAATGGTGAAACGATTGGTTCTGTCAAGCGATTAAGCCCCATTCCTAAATTCGGAATAATAGACTTGATTCCATCACCCAATGCTACCTCATCACATCCGCAAATTTCTCCAGAATCATCACATCTTGCTGGAAAAGAAGCTGCCAAAGATGCATTAGCAATAAATTCGTTTATTATCAAGACAATGCCGTTCCATATAGCCACATTGATTTCTGTCAATGTACAAGGTGGCATTCCTTGTTCATTATCTGAGAAATATTTCATTTGTTTCATCTCCTCATTAACTTTGCTGCAAATTCAAAGAAATCTGCAACGTTTTTGAAATTATCAAACTGCTGGCAATACATACTGGCATAAGGCTCAGGGAACCTTTGTCGTATATCTGCCTTTATCATATTTGCAAAAGCCTCCTTTGTGTAGGCTTTCCGCAACTCGCACATTAATTCTTTATCAGTCATAGAGTTTCACTACTATCTCGTTAAAGTGAACTAATCGCTCTTTGAATTAATTGAAATACAGTCTATTAGGTGGTGTTTTGGAATGAAACGGACTTAATTTCGTAACTTTGCAGTCAAAATCAAATGACTATTATGTTCAAAGACAAATACGTTTTTGCCCAACTCACTGCTTTTTTGAACAGAACTCATTTCATTAGTGTCCAGATTTTAGCGGGACACTAATGAGTTTATATCAAAAAGTAATGATGCTTCTATCAGAAATATTCATTTATGTTTTTCTTATGTCCTTAATGAAATCATGATATTTTTGAAGCTCTTTGTGGCTTTGCATCAAATTCAACATAATATCATCTGTTGTTATTTTGCTCTTACCCCCAGACATCTCCTTTCTTACGATTAGCATAAAATCCAAGAAAGGGGTAAAATAATCTTGCTGTTGGTCGTTAGTGCTCCTACAAAGAAACCTTGTAAAAGTTCTGAAAGCCTCATCTGAACCATATACGAAAAGGTCTTGTTTGACCTTCAGCATTACTTCAAATTTATCTGAAGATATGGGAGAAGTTTGTACTTTCCCTTGTTTATTCTCATTCATTATAGTGTAAAACAAGTTGACAGCATTATAATAAGCCTTGTATTTCTTGTCTGACACATAATTTTCCAATATCTTTCGCAACTCAGTTTGCATTTGCCATCTACAAGTAAATACAGCCGCTATGATTGCAGCTAAAGATGTTAATATCGGTGCTAACCATTCTGATGTTATTTCCATTGCTATTTTATTTTAGTAAATGTGCTATTGTCTTTGATTTCTAATATAATCATCTATAAATTTTATCATTACTGTCCCGTTAAAGTGTACTAATCGCTCTTTGAATGAACTGAAAGTTAGTACTTTGCAAGTTTTTTTTAGGGTGCGACGATTTGAATTTGTAACTTAGCGATATCATTTAAATGATTGTAATGTTCATAGTCTACATCACAATATCAAAGAACAATTATCATTCACTCTAAAGGTTTATTGATGTTATATATCCCGGTTTTGACGAAATACTGATGTTGCAACTTAAATAATTATGCTATATTATGTATCACCTTCTTGAAATCTCTCAAAATTTCTTTATTTGTCACGCCTTTATAAAAAGAATCAATCTCATGGTAAAATTTATTGAACTTAATTGCCAATAAAGTAATGTAAATAGGTACTAAAGACAAAATAAAATCGGTAACAATAAGCGCTTCTTCCTCTTCAAAAGAAGGGAAATCATCCAAAGCTGTTATAGAAGACATATGAGTTTTATCAGCGGTGTGAACATCTTGACACAAGATAGCATATGTATTATGTATTTTATCATGAAGTTCTATCTTATTTTCGGCAAAAGCCATAGTAACCTTTGCCTTGTCAAAAATCTCGTAAACACTCTTTGTTTTTGACAATGACGAATCTTCATCCATACAGATTCCTTTTAGGAAATTCTCTATTGAACTTCTCAATAGCAATTTAGCACCTTTATAACAACCATGAAACAACAAGAAAAATGCTTGACCTATATCAGAACACGATTCCTGTAAAAAATCATATTGAGACTCAGGCATCTTGTTTTCATCTTTTACGTGATGTAGTTTTTCTATCAATATTAGATAGGCAAAATACTTTTTATGACAAGTTGATAATACTTGAATAAACTTTTTGTTTTCTAGAACTTCTGACAAACTATATGTTCTGACAAAATCAAGTAATTCATCAAAATCCTCACTGATTAATCGCGACATTTTAAAAATTATTAAGTTTGGCTATCGTCTCATTCCAAGAAAAATTTGGTTCTTGACGATGTTTCTTTACCTCTGCCATCTTACTATCGTTATTCAACAAAATATCCAATGCATCAACTAAACGTTCCAGCTTACCTGAGTTTTCGTTAGAAACCATACAAAGTATAGTCCCTATATATTCAATTTTTGATCGCTTAGACTGCAAACTTAACTCTATGCCAAGTTCTTGTTTGGCAAACTCCAAAATATCTTCTTTTTTGGGAAAGAGTTCTTTATCTTGGAATATGGAAGGCAAAACACCAACTAGAGATTTTGTGTCCTTTCTCAATTTTCCCGTTTTTACATTATCTTCCTTGATATTTTTCAGTAAGCTATAAATATCCTTTATATAGATGTCTTTGTAATTCTCTGTTAACCAAGATAGCTCTTGCATAAAATTGAGAATTCTCTTTTCTTTATTATTTTGCTTCATAATCATTAATTTTAGTAATCATTTCTTGCACTATACCCACCAAGCTCAATTTAATGTCATCACTTGGCTGATCTAAAATAAACTGTTGATTCAGTTGGAACTTAGGTACATTTGTTCTTTTTTCCAAGTATTTTTGATAAAGCAGATCGTTCAATCTCCTATCGTTACGAATAGTTTCCTTGCATTTACGGAATACAGAAGTATTACCTTCTACCATCGTCAAGACTACTCCCATACATTGAATATTCAAATCCAAATCATCCTTCTTCTGCTTTATGATATTTTGCAACAAACCTATACCAGTATATGATAGAGGATCTGGTTTTACGGGAATAATATAATAATCACTTGCCAGCAAAGCACTTATCATCCAAATCGAAGGTGTTGGAGGCGTATCAATAATAACATAATCAAAATTGAAAGTCTTATCTATTTCATCAAGATATTTTTTCAATCGATTCTCCTTGCCAGAACCTGCACTTATCTCTATTTGAAAAAGATTTAGATTGCCTGGCAATATATAAAGATTATCAGATACCTTATAAGGAACGATATCTGAATAAGTAATTTTATCACCTCCAACAACTCCTGTCACCGTACTTATTTTCGCAACATTCCCTTGAAACAAATCTAATATCGTTCTACCTTGATTCTTAAGATATTCAACATATGTGTCACCAGAGAAAAAACATTGAGTTGCATTGAATTGAGGATCAATATCAACTACTAGAACCTTGAAATTATCTCTTGTAGCCAAACAATGTGCCACATTAGTAGAAAGAGTTGTTTTGCCTACTCCTCCCTTCATATTTATAAAACTAATCTTTCTCATTATTATATTGATTTAGTCCATTTGTGTATAGTTAAAAACATGACATAAATCATTCAACTATATTAATCTATATTATTGGGAATTTGGTAAAAAATCGTTATCATCTACCCCAATAATTAGTTACCATTATTTGTAGTTAATTTAACGAATATATCACTGAAGATATTCTTCATTATCAATATATTGCTTAAAACATTCGACAACATATGAAATATAACGACTTATCGAATTATATAATACTTCCATTTCTTCATGTGACTTACAAGAACCTACAGTAGAAGCACATTCTCTTCCATGAGCAATAGACATTCTTCCATTAGCCAAATCGGTCAAATAATACTTTACATCCATGTTTTCTTGTTCAAACATTTTTGCTTTTAAGCCCAATGTTTGCCATACTCGATCAAGTTGTTTTTCTTTAATATTACCATTTGATGAGGGAAATAAAGTCGACTCTATTTGTTTTACAAACTTCTCTTTAGTAAAGTCTTTAAATAGTTTATATCTGTTTTCCCATTTTTTATTTGATCCAGCTGTTTCCATTCTCTTACAATCAGAATCGTAAATTAGTCCCCATAAAGATGGTAAAACTTCATACAATTTCAATTCTCGACCATTTAAGATTTCAATTGTTCTTGACACACAATGAGTTATTGTATACTCTAACGCACCATAAAGCAATACATAAACTGTACCTCTTAAAATAACATCTTTATCAGATGAACTTGAATCATGTATATTATTTTCGCACAAATCAAGAAGGCGTCGAGCTTCCAATAGCCGTTTTGTAGAATCGTTTAATACACTAGCAAACATATATCAACTACAAAATTTTTCTTTTGCATAATTTATCCGCTCGCTTATCATTCGTACGGAATTAGTGGCTCCTGTAACTAATTTATTGAATTCTTCTTCTGCTACCCATTCATAAAAGTTATCAAGATTCAGATTTTCATGACCACTCCTTATTGCTTCTGCAGCACCTACTGTTATTGCTTCCCAAAAAACAGTAGGACTAAGCTTTCGTCTACTGGACTTTACAATTCCATATTGTAAACGCTCAAGTTGATCAAAAACCTTATTGAATATAGTTTCATATTCATTTACATCAAAATCATTCAATTTACTCTCCATGAAATCATTCAAGAAATCTTTCACATTATGAATAAAGTCTTGTCTTCCATATAAATATGCAAAGAATCGAAGAACCATTTCTTCATATGTACCATCTTCTAATGCGTTCTTTGGCTTTTTTGTAAGCATTCTCAATCTTACATCTTTCGATAACCTACAAATAAAATCATTAAATCTTCCTCTATAGACACAATTTCTTATCTCTTGGTCAGACAATGTTAATCCACCAGTATTAAGACGTTCAAATAGGTCAAAACGAACTTGAGCATCGCTTTTGTCACTTAATGTGACGATTTTCAAAGGCTTCAAAAGAAAATCTAACCGTAGTGTTGCAGACAACTGATCAATAGTTTTTCCATTCATAAGAGAGAGTTTATCCAAACCTGTAAGTTTAAGAAAATCCAACTTGTCGATTTTAGTCCTTGCAGGAGAATTCAAATCTGCCGCAAAACGAATAATTGTACTTATACGCTGCAACCCATCAATAACCTCCCAAGTAGCATTCGTGTTTGTGGCCATATACAAGGAAGGAACTGGAATTCCCAAGAATACAGACTCTACCAATAATGATTGACGCACATCATCCCATCTGAATTTACGTTGATAGTCAGGTGAGATATTTATAATGCCATCACTCACCATAGATATCAGTTCTTTTACCGATATGTCATAAGTTTTAAAATCCACCTTACGCTTTTGTTCACTTAATTGTACTGATATATCTTCCATAGGTTTAATAACGTTAGTTTTCACTCTTATTTCATTATGCATTTTTATCCATTCATAACTTCAGAAGTGTTTTGTCGACACTCATATTATATATACGTTTTCACGATAGTCCCGTTAAAGTGGGCTAATCATTCTTTGAATGAACTGAAAGCTAGTACTTAATTTAGAGTATGGCCCTTGCTCTCTGACATTAGCATAAGTAGGCTTCGAAATCGGCTTGGATGTTGTAAAGTTTGAATATTTGTGCGCTTTATCGCAGTCGCAACTATTCCCATATCTTTTCCACAATTTCAAAAAGCAACCTGTGGCGCTCTTCAAGTTGTTGGGGACGGAATACATTATATGGTTTTAAATTCAGATGACTTTCGGCAATCCATCTGGTAAAATCAAGTTTACTTTTGTAGCTGTCTTCACGCAGCGTTTCGTTCCAATAGAGAGTGTTGGCATAACTACGGAGTTTTTGAGAATAGGGTTCGTTGCCGGCGGCTTCATTATCATAACCTTTCATCAACAGCAAACCTCCTAAGCGGTTACGCTCACTTCGGAATAACTCTTCGTTATTATCAAATAACTCATGGTTCTCACTATTGTCTGCAAGGATGTGTTCAATATGAAAGCCACAGACTCCACCACGATTGATGATCAAGTCGTAAAGGCTTCGCTTCATCTCCAATTTCGTATTCATGGCTATGTATAACTCCACTCGAGCGAGCACATAACGCATGAAGCGCTTTTTAAGATTGTTGTGCTATCTATTCTGCCACCTCAAAATCTTCCTGGTGCACGCCTCTAAGTGCGACGGCGCGGCCGGCGAAGTCGAAAACGAGTTGGCGGTTGCGGTCGATGCGGATGATGTAGCCTTCGTAGTCTTTGAAGGGACCGGTGAGGACGCGGAGTTTCACGTGGTCTTTGGCGAACTTCTCGATGGGGGCGTTGAGGAGAGTGACTTGCTCGGGGTGGGCTTTCAGTACGTTCATAAAGGGCTGCATGATGGTGTCGCGTATGGAGGCGGGACGCCCGTGACAGCGGTCGTTCACTAAGTGGTACTGAGGAAAATATTGTGATAGGAACTTCTGGATGCTCTTCACGGTGCCTTGCAGAAAGACGAGGCCGCTGATGGTGGGCTTCACGATTTTCTTGACACCGCGTTGTGTCTCCGCATTTTTGTAGGCGTAGCTGGTGGCTTGGTGTATGAAGAAGGGTTGTTTAGTGGGGTGGGTGTTGTCGGCGTTGTATGCTTCAAGCCACTTCTGAAACGACTTTACCGCCATGTGATGTATGAATAGATAGCTCCAGGAGGTGGGCTGCTGAGCAACATCTTCATAATAGCTACTGTGTTTCGGTATGGGTATAGTTTCTACTCTCGGCGCCGATGGTTTGTCAGCCCCGATTATGTGAATGCCCTTTGGTAAGCGTTGGCTTACACTGGCTGTAGAAGGTGAATCTAAGCAATCCTGCGTCATCTTCGCCGTCTACTTTATGTCCTTGCACATCGCCATAGGTGGCGATAGCAAAAGCATAGTCATTACTAATTGCATGCAAAAAAATATATTAGTAAGTCATATCTCAAAAGTTGCAAGAACTTTTATGAAATTCACACCTTGTGTTTGTTCTCCGTTAGGAGAGATATTTTTGCAAAGATAAGGGTTTTATTTGAATTATGTACCTTATTTATAAAAAATATTCCGTCGGCTGTCAATATTCGTCGACTCTGGTTGTTGTGTGTCTAAGTGTTGTTGGGCAATCTGTTCTATGCACCATGCAAATGCTTCCGCTGTGCGCTCTGCTTCGGCACCGAAGTGTCCGCCTTCGTGCCAGCGCAGGGTGACGGCGGTGGGGGAGAGTTGCTGGCAGAGTAGGGTGTGCTCTGCACGCACGCAGTCGCCGATGCGCTTCATGCGCTGGTTGCGACAGTGCTCTTCGCGGTCGCCGAGGGAGAGGTGAATAGGTGTTGTAGTGGTGATATGTTGAGGTGTTGAGTTTTGAGTTTTGAGCGTTGAGTTTTGCGCTCGGCTTTTGCCGCTTGCCAGAGCAAGAATTGTTGCTTGTGGCGATAGGATGGGGTGTGCAGCGGCATATTCGCCCCAACCGTTAATCCAGAGCGAAGGTGAAGCTGCAGCTACGGCGGCGAAGGCATCGGTGTTGCGTGCAGCCCAAAGGGCGAAGAGTCCGCCGAGCGAGTAGCCGCCGATGATACGGGGCAGTTCGCCGAAACGCTCGCGAAGCCACGGCAGTAGGGTGTGCTCAATGAAGCGCAGCGTGGCGGGAGCGTGCCTGCCCACCTCCGTGTCGCGCGACACGGCATCGTCAGCCCACGGCATGAGCGCACGCGCCCACTCAACGCAGTCGAAGAAGACCATGGCGAAGCCTGTGGGGCTCGCCTGTGCAATAAGGTCGACCTCGCGTCGCACACCGTCGTTCTTTTCCTCGTGGCGTGCCGATGGCTGTATGAGTAGCACCTGTGGGTCGCCCACGACGAAGAGCTTGCTGGGTGTTTGAATGTTGTGTTCTTCTGTGAAGATGGTGTTTGTGTTGGACATATGGTTGGAGTTTTTTTATGGATTTGCAAAGTTAGTGTTTTTGTTGGATATATGGCTGCTTTTGATGGGTAAAATTAAATGGTGTGTTGATTGGTGGTTTGTTTGGTTGTTAGTTGGATTGTTTGGTTGTTTGGTGTTTGTTTGGTTGTTTGGTTGCTTGTTTGGTTGCTTGGTCGGTGCAGCGGAGACCGCTGCACCCCCTATGAGGGCTGCGTGGATATGGCAAGATGCCATATCCTCCTACGGGCGGCGGACGGAATCTGATCGGGTGGCGGACGGAATCTGATCGGGTGGCGAACGGAATCTGATTGGGTGGCGGACGCGCAACGATGACAAAACATCACGTGAAGAGCAACTTCGCCTGCGCCTGTATCTACAACAAGTCGTACAAACATCTACAACAAACTGCACTAACATCTGCAACAAACTGCGCCTATATATGTAAAACTGCGCCTGCGTATATAATAAATTGCGGAAAGGTACGTTATTAATAAACGTTAAGCACTTTGAGGGCTTGATGCTGACAACAAAACAACGAATAAAACGTACTGAGAAATGATTGATTACATAAAGGGCGAACTGGCAGAACTCACTCCGGCGCAAGCCATTGTTGAGGCTTACGGCGTGGGTTATGCGCTGAATATTTCGCTGAATACATACGAGGCGATACAGGGCAAGCAGAACGTGAAACTGTTTGTGCACGAGGCACTTGTCACTGGCGGTCGCGACGATAGTTACACATTCTTTGGCTTTGCGTCGAAGCAGGAGCGCGACCTCTACCGTCTGCTCATCACCGTGTCGGGTGTGGGAGCCAACACGGCGCGTATGATTCTCTCGTCGGCATCGCCGTCGGAGCTCTGCAATGCCATCTCTACGAGCAACGAGCGCGTATTGAAGAGTGTGAAGGGCATCGGTCTGAAGACCGCGCAGCGCATCATTGTCGACCTGAAGGACAAGATTCTCTCGCTGGGTATAGCGCAGGAGGTGTCTGCCGGCACGGCTGCCGACAGCACAATACCCGTCGACGTGCGCGACGAGGCGGTGGCTGCGCTCACCATGCTCGGCTTTTCGCCTGCGCCAACGGCTAAGGTGGTTACGGCGATACTCACCGACGATGCTACGCTGCCCGTTGAGCAGGTGGTGAAGTTGGCGTTGAAGCAAATTAAGTAAATAAGTTGGTGGCTGCGTGGATATGGCAAGATGCCATATCCTCCTACGAGTGGCTGCGTGGCTACGGCAGGGATGCCGTAGCCTCCTATAAATAAGCTGATTTTGAATTTCATAAATATTATAAACCGATTTTTTAAGTGTAGGCTGCAGGCGATACGCTCGCTCGGCACGGCTCGCGTGTTTGTCGTCATAATGGTTATGGCGGCTGTGGCATCGTATGCCATCACGCAGACACCGCAACGACCGCAGCGCAAGCTCTCCGTGCGCAAGACGCGCGACGCGGCTCCGCAGCGCGATGCTAATGCTGATGCCAATGCCGACCGCCCCGATACGCTCGCTATCAAGGCGCAGCCGAAGCTCGAGAACGAGGACTCGATACCCGACTCGCTGCTGCATCCGCGCTGGAAGATACAGCGCACGCTGCCCATAACGCTCGACGACCTCGACCAGAACGCTGCCGACCTGAAGCGTCCCGACAACCTGAAGCAGGACGTGGTGTACAACGACTCGCTCGACCGCTACATCATCGGCTCGAAGATATCCGACTCGTACATCAACGCCCCGTTTATGATGACGCAGGAGGAGTATCGCAAGTGGAGCGAGCGACGCATGATGAACCAGTTCTTCCGCAAGAAGAACGACGAGATATACCAGGCTAAGGGCAAGGAGAAGTTCGACTTCACCGACATGCACTTCGACCTCGGACCGGCTGAGAAGATATTCGGACCGGGCGGTGTGCGCATCAAGACGCAGGGTACTGCCGAGCTGAAGTTCGGCGCCACGATGAAGAGCATCGATAACCCGTCGCTGCCCGTGCGCAACCGCAAGACCACCACGATGGACTTCGACGAGAAGATAAACGTGAGTCTGAACGGTCGTGTGGGCGACAAGGTGAACATGAACCTCAACTACAACACCGATGCTACGTTCGACTTCGACGCGCAGAGCCTCAAGTTGAAGTACGACGGCAAGGAGGACGAGATAGTGAAGCTCATCGAGGCTGGCAACGTGTCGTTCCCCTCCAACTCGTCGCTCGTGCGCGGAGCTTCCTCGCTCTTCGGTCTGCGCACCGACCTGCAGTTTGGTAAGCTCAAGCTGCAGCTCGTAGCTTCGCAGAAGAAGTCGTCGTCGAAGTCGGTGTCGTCGAAGGGCGGCAAGCAGTTCACACCGTTCGAGATAGACGCAGCCAACTACGAAGAGAACCGCCACTTCTTCCTCGCGCAGTACTTCCACGACCGCTACGACGAGTCGATGCGCTCGCTGCCCAACCTCACATCGGGCATCACTATCAACCGCGTGGAGGTGTGGGTGACGAACAAGTCGGGCGTAACGTCGAACACACGTAACATCATAGCCCTCACCGACTTGGGCGAGAACAACCGCGTGTCGAACAATCTGTGGGGCATCACGGGTCAGCCCGTGCCTGCCAATGCTGCCAACTCGGAGTATGCAGCCATGACATCGCAGTACGCCGCCGCACGCGACATCGACCAGACGTCTACCGTGCTCGACGGAATAGCCGGCTTTGTGGGCGGATCCGACTACGAGAAGCTGGAGCGTGCGCGCCTGCTCAACTCGTCGGAGTACACCGTGAACAAGGCTTTAGGCTACATCTCGCTGAAGACATCGCTGCAGACCGACCAGGTGCTCGCCGTGGCTTACGAGTACACATACGGCGGCGTGACATACCAGGTGGGCGAGTTCGCGTCGGACATCACCGACTCGAACAAGGCACTCTACGTGAAGGCACTGAAGAACACCAGCAACAACCCACATCAGGGCAACTGGAGCTTGATGATGAAGAACGTGTACTACCTCGCATCGTCGGTGGAGAAGGAGAAGTTCCGCTTGGATGTGAAGTTCCAGAGCGACACCGCCGGTGTCTACCTCACATACATACCCGAGCCACAGGTGAAGAACCAAACCCTCATAAAGTTCCTCGGAGCCGACCGACTCGACAATAACAACAAGGCGCACCCCAACGGCTACTTCGACTACGTGGAGGGCTACACCGTGACGAACGGACGCGTGTTCTTCCCCGTTGCCGAACCGTTCGGCAGCTATATGTACGAGACACTTCTGAAGAACGGTGTGGCGGCAGACAAGGCTGCGAAGTATGCCTTCACCGAGCTGTACGACTCTACGAAAATCGTGGCTAAGCAGATAGCCGAGAAGGACAAGTACGTGCTCATGGGACAGTTCCGCGGCACATCGGCTAACGTCATCTCGCTCGGCGCATACAACATTCCGCAAGGCTCGGTGGTGGTTACGGCAGGCGGCGTCACGCTCGCCGAAGGCACCGACTACTCGGTCGACTACTCGGGTGGCGAGGTGACCATCCTCAACCAGAGCATCATCGATGCCGGCACCGCCGTGAACGTGTCGCTCGAAAGCAACACCGACTACGGACAGGAGCGCAAGACGATGTTCGGTATGAACTGGGAGTACGACTTCTCGAAGGACTTCCAGCTCTCGGGTACGTTCCAACACCTCTCCGAACAGGCTCTCACCAACAAGGTGAACATGGGCTCAGAGCCGCTCAACAACACCATCTGGGGCTTGAACATCAACTGGAAGAAGCAGAGCCAGTGGCTCACGAACATGCTCGACAAGCTGCCCTTCCTGCATCTGACACAACCTTCGAGCATCTCGTTCTCAGGCGAGTTCGCGCAACTCATAGCCGGACAGAGCAGCGGCACGCAGGACAACGCCTCGTACATCGACGACTTCGAGAACACCAAGAACACCATCGACGTGTCTACACCTACGTCGTGGATAATCTCGTCGGTGCCGTCGATGTTCCCCGAGTCGGGCGACAAGTCTACGCTGCGCTCGGGCTTCAACCGCTCGCGCCTGGCGTGGTACACCATCGACCCGCTCTTCACACGCCGCTCTTCGTCGCTCACGCCGAGCCACATCAAGAGCGACCTCGACCAGCTGTCTAACCATTACGTTCGTGAGTTCTATGTGAGCGAGCTATTCCCAGCCCGCGACCAGAGCGCATACAACGGCAACTCGTCGATGCTCAACATCCTTAACCTCGCTTACTACCCGAACGAGCGCGGTCCGTACAACTTCGACCCCGACCTCAACTACGATGGCACACTCAACAATCCGCAGAAGCGTTGGGGCGGTATGATGCGTAAGCTCGACACCAACGACTTCGAGGCTGCCAACATCGAGTACATCGAGTTCTGGATGCTCGACCCGTTCATCTATACACGCGAGCAGGGCGTGGCTGCCGACTACGGCGGCGACTTCTACATCAACCTCGGCGAGATGAGCGAGGACATTCTGCGCGACGGCAAGAAGTTCTACGAGAGCGGAATGCCCGTAGACGGCTCGCAGAACTTCACCACTACGCAGTGGGGTAAGGTGCCCAACCAGGCTACCGTCGTGTACGCCTTCGCAACATCGAAGGGCTCGCGTGCGCTGCAGGACGTGGGCTTCAACGGACTCAACGACGAGGAGGAGCAGAAGTGGGAGAGCTATCAGGACTTCCTGCGCGAGGTGCAGGGCAAGGTGAACCCTGCCGTGTGGGACTCAATCTGGGCAGACCCGGCAGGCGACAACTACCACTACTTCCGCGGTTCCGACTACGACAAGATGAAGGCGCCTATCCTGCGCCGCTACAAGTACATAAACAACCCACAGGGCAACTCGCCCGACAACGACTCGCGCACCGAGAGCTACGACACATCGTACAAGTCGACACCCGACGTTGAGGATATCAACCAGGACTACACGCTCAACGAGTACGAGAAGTTCTTCCAGTATCGCGTGTCTATCCGCCCCGAAGACCTCGAGGTGGGCAAGAACTACATCGTAGACAAGCGTGAGGACACCCACCAGTTGCGCAACAACAAGACAGAGACCGTCAACTGGTACCAGTTCCGCATCCCGTTGCGCGAGTACGAGAAGAAGTTCGGCGCAATCAACGACTTCACATCTATGCGCTTCATGCGTATGTTCCTCACCGGTTTCAAGCATCCTATCGTGCTGCGCTTCGGCACACTCGACCTCGTGCGTGGCGAGTGGCGCGTCTACGAGCAGAACCTCGACAACTCGGCTTCAACATCGGGCAAGCTCGTGGTGAGTGCCGTGAACATCGAGGAGAACAACGACAAACAGCCCGTCAACTATATCCTGCCGCCGGGCATCAAGCGCGGACAGGACCCCACGCAGCCACAGCTCGTTGAGAACAACGAGCAGGCACTCTCGATGAGCGTCACCACGCTCGGCACAGGCGAGGCGAAGGCGGTGTACAAGAACACATCACTCGACCTCAGACAGTACAAACGCCTGCAGATGTTCGTGCACGCCAATGCTTTCCAGCCCAACCAGACTAACCTTGAGGACGGACAGCTGTCGGTGTTCATACGTCTCGGTTCCGACTACAAGAGCAACTTCTACGAGTACGAGATACCGCTGAAGCTGACCGAGCCCGGCAAGTACGGACGCTTCTCGGTTACCGACGCCCGCACCGTATGGCCCGAGGAGAACATGCTCAACATAGCTCTCTCTAAGCTCACTGGCTTGAAGAAGGAGCGCAACAAGGCGAAGGCGCACGGACAGGCTTCGTTCAACCGACTCTACTCGGCGTACGACCCCGACCAGCCTAAGAACCGCATCTCGGTGATGGGTAATCCGACGCTGGGCGAGGTGAAGACAATGGTCATCGGTGTGCGCAATAACTCGGGCGAGGTGAAGAGTGGTGAGGTCTGGGTGAACGAACTCCGACTGAAGGAATTCAACAACTCGGGCGGTTGGGCTGCACAGGGCACGCTCAACCTGCAACTCTCCGACCTCGGCACCGTCAACGTGCAGGGCAAATATAGCTCGGCAGGCTTCGGCGGACTGGAGGAGGGCGTGGCACAGCGTTCTACCGACAACTACTCCAACTACACCGTTACGGCAAACGTAGAGCTCGGCAAGTTCTTCCCCGACAAGGCGAAGGTGACGGCACCGCTCTACTACTCGGTGACTAAGGAGAAGACATCGCCAAAGTATAATCCGCTTGACACCGACATGGAGCTCGACGACGCTCTCGAAGCGGCTGGCTCTAAGCACGAGCGCGACTCGATTGAGAGTCTCGCCGTGACGAAGGTGACGCAGACCAACTTCTCGCTGTCGAACGTGCGTGTCGGCATACAGAACAAGCGCCACCCGATGCCTTACGACCCAGCAAACTTCTCGTTCTCGTACAGTCATAGCCATAGCTACACCACGGGTGAGACGACTATCTACGAGCGCGAAGACAACTGGCGCGGTGCATTCAACTATTCGTGGTCGCCGGTGTACAAGGCATGGGAGCCATTCAAGAAGATAAAGAAACGCTCAAAATGGCTCGATTTGCCGAAGAAGTTCGGACTGAACTGGCTGCCGCAGAATGTGGCGTTCAACACAGACATCACACGCAACTACTATGAGCTGCAGGAGCGCGACATGGAGTCGACCGAGAACCAGAAGCTGCCGCTCACGTTCTCGTCACAGTTCTTGTGGAACCGCGAGTTCAACCTGCGTTGGGACCTCACGAAGAACTTGCACATGAACTTTCAAAGTGCCACAAACGCAGAGATAGAGGAGCCGTACACACCGGTGAACAAAGACCTCTATCCCGACAGCTATCAGGCATGGAAAGACTCCGTGTGGACATCCATCAAGCATTTAGGCAGACCGCTGAAGTACAACCAATCGTTCCAGGCATCGTATAAGGTGCCTATCAACCTCATTCCGGTGTTCGACTGGCTCACAGCCGACGGCTCGTACAACGCTACATACAACTGGATGCGCGGTTCGGACCTTGAGGACGGCACGTCTCTCGGTAACACTATCGCCAACAACCGACAGATAAACCTCAACAGCCAGTGGAACCTGGAGAAGCTCTACAACCATGTTCCGTTCCTGAAGAAGGTGAACGACCGCTTCAAGAAAGACAACTCGGCTGCCAACCGCAAGAAGGCAGAGGAGGCGCGAAGGAAGAAACGTGAGGAGGCTAAGAAGAAGCGTGAGGAAGACGCAAAGGGTGGCGACCTCAAATCGAAGAAGAAGCCTGCACTGGCAAAAGATCTCAACCCACGCGACCTGCTGAGCAAAAAGAAGAAGGGCTTTGAGAAGGAAATCACGCTCATGCCCGACACAACCATAAAGGTGAACCACGGTAAGCGCACGAAGCGCATCATCGTAAGCGGACGCACGGAGGCAGGCAGAGTGTTTGAACTGAAGTACAAGCGTGTCGACGACAACAATATCTTGATATTGAACAAGGTAGACTCGGCTACGAAGATAAAAGTGTCGGTTCTGGCAAAGGAACCACTTGAAAACCAGAAGTGGTATCGTGCAGCGCAGAGCGTGGCACGTTTGATGATGATGGTGCGCAACGTGAGCATCAGCTATCGCAACCAGTACTCGATGTCGATACCAGGCTTCAAGCCGATGGTTGGTAATATGTTCGGACAGGGTTCGGGCTACGGTCCGCTGTCGCCTGGCTTAGACTTTGCGTTCGGCTTCGTGGGCGACTCGTATATAGACAAGGCACGCGAGAACGGCTGGCTGATGGTGGCTGACTCGCTTGCTACGCCGGCTGCTACCAATCAGACCGAAGACCTGCAGCTAAGAGCAACGCTTGAGCCTGTGCGCAACTTGAAGATTGACCTCACGGCATCGCGTGCCAAGACAACGGCACGCCAGGTGCAGTATATGTATGCCGGCAACCCGACCACCGAGAGCGGAACGTTCACCATGACAACGCTCTCGCTGCGCAGTGCGTTCGAGGGCTCGGGCAGCGCAAAGAACGGCTACAAGTCGGCATCGTTTGAACGCTTCTGCAATTCGCTCGAAGGCTTCCGTCAGCGTGTCGAGGCGCGGTATGCCGGTGCGGTATATCCTGCCGGCTCGCCGCTCGCAGGCAAGAAGTTCGACGCTGCCAACGGCGGAGTGAACAAGTACAGCTCCGATGTGATGGTGCCAGCGTTCCTCGCAGCCTACACCAATATGGGCTCGCAGATGTCTATCTTCCCGACGTTGGCTCACCTGCTGCCCAACTGGTCGATAAAGTACAGCGGCCTGTCGAAGCTGCCATGGTTCCGCGACGTGTTCAAGAGTGTCAACATCAACCACTCGTACAAGAGCGTGTACGCCGTAGGTTCCTACTCGTCGTACAGCACGTTCATGGAGTACATGGGCGGACTCGGCTTCATCACCGATGCAACCACCGGTATGCCTACGCCGAACTCTATGTACAACGTGTCGACAGTGAGCATCAACGAGTCGTTCTCGCCACTGCTTGGCGTGGACGTGACGCTGAACAACAACATGACCATTAAGGCGGAGTATCGCAAGACACGCGTGCTGAGTCTGAGTATGACATCGGTACAGGTGAACGAGTCGTCGTCGAACGACTGGGTGATTGGTGCCGGCTACACCATCAACAACTTCCGACTCTTCGGAGGTGGTGGCAGCAACAAGCATCGCCGCGTGAAGTCGAAGAACGCCAACAACAACAGTTCGTCGAACCGTTCGCGCTCGACCGGTGGTGTGAACAACGACTTGAGGTTGCGTCTCGACCTCAGTCTGCGCAAGCAGGCGTCGATAAGTCGCGACATCGCCACGATGACCTCGTCGGCTAACAGCGGCAACACGGCGTTCAAGCTCGCGTTCTCTGCCGACTACACCGTGTCGCGACTGCTCACCATGAGCTTCTACTACGACCGACAGACCAACACACCGCTGCTCTCGTCGAGCTCGTATCCGACAACGACGCAGGACTTCGGATTGAGCATGAAGTTCTCATTGACAAGATAAACGAATTGAGAGTTGAAAATTTTCAACTCTCAATTTTAATTTGTATCTTTGCAGAAGATAGGCTGCACCTCAGCATAACATTCAAGCAAGCTTGATGTTCTGCCTTCGGCTTGCACTATCTTTGCCCACATCATAACGAATATTAACCTATAAAATAGCGATGAAAGAATTTAAGGACATAAAGATAGCTGTAGCCGGCACTGGTTATGTCGGACTAAGCATTGCAACACTGCTCGCACAGCACCATCACGTCACAGCCGTTGATGTTGTACCCGAGAAGGTGGAGAAGCTGAATAAGCGCATCTCGCCGATACAGGACGAGTACATCGAGAAGTACCTGGCAGAGAAACCGCTCGACCTCGTGGCTACTCTCGACGGCAAGGCAGCGTATAAGGATGCCGACTTCGTGGTGATAGCCGCTCCTACCAACTACGACCCCGTGAAGAACTACTTCGACACGACGCACGTAGAGGAGGTTATCGACCTCGTGCTCGAAGTGAACCCCGACGCAGTGATGGTCATCAAGAGTACAATACCCGTGGGCTACACACGCAACCTTTACTTGAAGTATGCTGCGAAGGGCGTAAAGCAGTTCAACCTGCTCTTCTCGCCCGAGTTCCTGCGCGAGAGCAAGGCTCTCTACGACAATCTCTATCCGAGCCGCATCATCGTGGGCTACCCGAAGCTGATTGAGGGCGAGGGCTACGCAGAGGAGAACGAAGCCATCAGCACCGTCACCGACGTGGAGCGCATGAAAGAGGCTGCAAAGACCTTCGCCGCATTGCTACAGGAGGGCGCGCTGAAGGAGAACATCGACACGCTCTTCATGGGCATGAAGGAGGCAGAGGCGGTGAAACTCTTCGCCAACACTTATCTGGCACTGCGCGTGAGTTACTTCAACGAGCTCGATACATACGCCGAGATGAAGGGTCTCGACACAAAGGCAATCATCGACGGCGTAGGTCTCGACCCACGCATCGGCACCCACTATAACAACCCATCGTTCGGCTACGGCGGCTACTGTCTGCCGAAGGACACGAAGCAGCTGCTTGCCAACTATGCCGACGTACCAGAGAACCTCATCGAGGCAATCGTAGAGAGCAACCGCACACGCAAGGACTACATCGCCGACGCCGTGTTGCGCAAGGCAGGATGGTACGGCTATAGCGAGAACAACCAGTATGGCGCAGAGGTGAACGCCTGTGTGATCGGTGTGTACCGACTCACCATGAAGTCGAACTCCGACAACTTCCGCCAGTCGGCTATACAGGGCATCATGAAGCGCATCAAGGCGAAGGGTGCAGAGGTGATAATCTACGAGCCGACACTCGAAGACGGCACAACATTCTTCGGAAGCCGTGTGGTGAACAACCTCGAAGCGTTCAAGGCGCAGAGCCATGCCATCATCGCCAACCGCTACGACGAGTGTTTGGATGATGTGATGGATAAGGTGTACACACGCGACATCTTCCGCCGCGACTAAATAGGAAAATCCCTACCTGCGAATATGGTTTTTCACTTGCAGGTAGGGATTTCTTTTTATAATTTTGCAAGCGTAAGTAAGACGTATATCGTTCGGCTTACGCTAAACAAAAAGTGAAACATTTAAAATATCGAATATTATGAAACGCTTCAGCTCTTTCCTAACACTCCTGATTATGGCAGCACTGCCATTCACATTCACCAGTTGTGACGATGATTGGTACGATGGTTACGATTGGTACGACAAACCATACTATGATGCTACAGAGAACGCCATAGCTCTCGCGCAGACTCTCAACGGCACATGGACCGGAACTATCGTCAACGAGTACACCAACGACAACGGCATACGTCAGCAGACACAATGCAGTGCCGACTTCACCTTCGTACAGTATCGCTACGATGCCATCAACGGCACGGGCTACGAGACTGACTACGACGGCACGGGTCGTAAGCAGACGTTGCCTTTCAAGTGGTATGTCGACTATCGCACCGGCAATGTTTATGTAGAGTACACTGAAAGTGGCTACCGCTTCCTACTCGACGCCAACGGCAACAGCAAGTACTCGGGCTTCTCGCTCGACAACAGTCGCTTCGACGGAGTGATGGAGGGTGTGAACAACAACGAGTTCGTCTTCTTCAATCTCTATCGTGTTCGTGGCTACAGCGCACCGCACAAGCTGAAGAGTGCCGACTCTACTGCTACCGTTAGCTTCGGCAAGGGCGAGGGCAAGCAGTTTGAAATAAGCGATGCACCAGTGATGCTGCGCAGAAGATAATATAATAATACAGTTTTTACACTCAATCTTTATCATCCGCATCGACCGACGCAGACACTCGTATCGACCGACGCAGACACTCGTATCGGTCGGTGCGGATGCTCGTATCGGTCGGTGCAGATGCTCGTAACGGTCGGTGCGGATGTTCGTAACGACCGACGCGGATGCCATATCTCAGCCTTTTATTATTCTTTACATTCTGTTCTTCTGACTGTCTCCTGCACCCGTACCCTTATACTTGCTTCGAGTAACATTGAACTTATAGCGGACTGTCAATGAGATTTTACTTGTTGAGAACTCATCAAAGATTGTTTCCTTCAGTTTGCCGTACTTGCCTATTATGTGACTGTCGTTTGTGCCAAACACGTCGTTGACATAAAGCTGGAAAGTCAGGCAGTCCTTCAGAAAACCTTTGTATATAGACAAGTCGGTGTTGAACATCGGTTTGTAGATATAATGGTTCTCCTCATATCCCTTTGTGATGTAAGTCATCATAACGGAGAACATCGCCCATTTCGTATCGAATGTGTTGTTGAATCGGAACATCGCCACCGGCTTGTTAAGATACTGTCCGTCTCTTGTCTGCAACTCGAACCATTGCTTCTCGACCATTGCCGACAGCATAGGATGCCAGATGCCGAAGGTGGGCTGCAAGTTGAGCGTAGAAGTCACATTATTGTACGATTTGCCGTTTATCATCCTCATCAATCCGATGGCGGCATTGTCCTTGTACATCTCTACTGTCTGATAAATGGGGTCGGATACATGCTCATAAGTCAGGTTGAACGTAAGCCATTTGTAGGCAAGGTCGTAACTTATATTTCTTGAAATCTCTGAGACAAGAAACGGGTTACCGGTCTCGTATGTATAGTGATTGCTATACTGCACGCCGCTTCTTAATACCCAGTAGTTAGGTCGGTTGATGTCGGCTGCATAGCTCAGCTGCATCTGTACATTGCCGATTGGCATCGAAAGGCTGAGAGACGGAAACCACTCGCCATAAGTCTTGCTTTGCTCCGCCATATACTTACCATTGTCATAATATTTGAAGTCCACATTCTCGTATCTCAAACCCGCTTCCATGTTCAGCTTGCCGAAGTCGCGATTATAGGTTACGAACGCAGAAGCCATGCCTTCCTTTATGCGGTCTATTACATTGTCGGCAAGAGTGTTCGGGATTATGGCGTAGTTGGTATTGCGGTTTGTGAACGAATACTCGCCTCCTACCGACAAATCACCATCCAAAAGCGGATAGGAGAGCACCATTTTTGAAGCTATCAAGCGGTTGTACTTTGAAGTGGTACTGCTTACAAGTTGGTTTTGTATTTCCGAGTTTACCTCCTGATAATGCTCATCTATATTGTTTTTATTATTTCCTTTAGACCAAAACCAGTCGGTATTGAAGTCAATACCCAATTTGCCTACCTTGCCTACATAATAAACATTACTTGACCAGTTGCTATTCTGCCCAAACTCCGATCTGATATAAGTGGTGGTCTCCGTCAATACTTCATCTCTCAGCACAGATCCTTCCGTCTTTCCGTCTGTTTGCAGTTTAGGATTGCGCAAGAAACTAATACTTGCTCCCAACGAATTGTTGTCGTCAAACTGATAACTGGCATTCAAGCGAGAACTAAAAGTCTCGGTTTTGTTCTTCCAACGTGTTCTGTCCTGTTGGTTCAATGTCTTGTCGAGATAGGTCATCTGCTGCAAGTCCTTTTCGTCTGGCGACGATTGTTTTGAGCCATAGGCGTAAGCGCCAAGCTCCAATCCGTTTCTGCGATAGTACAAATTCAGACGGGCATATCCTCCCGCGTTCTTTTTCTCGTCGTACGATCCTTCCGTCGTAGCGTCAAATCCGAAACCGTCGCCCAGTATCTTCTTTGTGGTGATACGTATAACAGCTTTCGTGCTTGCAGCATAACGAGCGCCAGGATTGGCGATTACCTCCACCGATTTGATGTTGTCCGAACTTAAACGGTCGAGTTCACTTCTGTCTCTCATCTGTCGTCCATTGATATAGATGATAGGCTCGCCACGTCCAAACACCTTGATATTGCCGTTTTGTGCAGACACGTTAGGTATGCGGTCGAGCAGATGCTCCATGGTTCCTGCCTTTTCAAGTACAGACCCAGCAACGGTTGTTGTCATTCCGCCATTCTTAAGTATGGTCTTAGGCAGCAACGACTTCACCACCACTTCTCCAAGCACCTTGCTGTCTGCCACCATCTTTATCACACCGGCATTCTCGCCTGCACAATCCTTCCATGCAGTCTTGTATCCTACAGATGTAACCTTTATTATTCCATTGTTGCAAGCCGAATTGATGGCAAAATGTCCATCCTCACCGCTTACAACGCCTTTAACAAAAGCAGAATCCTGCCTGTTCAAAAGCACTACATTGGCAAATGCCAAAGGTTCGCCCTTCTCATCAACAATCTTTCCCTTTATATCCTGTGCCATCATCGGTGTGATAGCCGAGAAGCATAGAAACGTTATAAGCGTTCTCTTATTCATAGTTTCTATTTTCTATTTCGCTGGAGCAAAAGTAAGAAAAAACGTCAGAAAAGCAAGCGGTTGTATAGAATTTTTTGAAAGAAAATGGTGGATAATTAGCTCAAGACTTTTTTTTAGTGTATTTATGCAGTGTATGGACTGCATATGAACTGGACATGAATAGAAATTTTGACAGAAATCTCTGCAAAAACTTGGAGCATATAAATAAATATCGTATATTCGTGGCAAAATGGAAATAATATGGCAATAACAAACTAAGCAATATCCATATGAGAAAAACCGTTGTTATAGAATTACTACGCAAGTATTTCAGCACTCAACCTGTGTTGAAAGCATGGCTATTCGGCTCTTTCTCAAGAGGAGAAGAAACTCAGGATAGTGATGTGGACATTATCGTCTCTTTGGACAAAAGCAAACCGATAGGTCTGAAATTCTTTGGAATGTGGAGCGATTTGGAAGAACTGTTAGGGCGTAAGGTCGATTTGGTATCAGAGGGAACTCTGCTGCCTTTCGCTAAAGAGTCTGCAGAACGAGATAAAATCTTAGTGTATGAGAGAACGAATTAGAGATAAAAGCCGGCTTGAACATATCTTGCAAGCTATAGAACGTATTAGGCGTTATACAAAAGGAAAGACTTTTGACGATTTCATCGCTGATGATATGATGTATTATGCCGTTGTAAAGAATATCGAGATAATTGGTGAGGCTTCAAATATGTTTACCGAAGAATTTCGAAATGCGCATCCCGATACTCCTTGGAAGTTGGTAAATGGCATGAGGAATTATATTGTTCATGAGTATTTTCAGGTTGACAATAATGTGGTCTGGGATGTGATAACAGGTGATCTTCCGCTTCTTGAGAAACAAATAATAGAATATATAACGGAAGAACCAAATTGATAAAAATCGGTCAAGCAAATGGCAATCATCGTTTGCCTTTGCTTGACCGATTTTTATTGTTATAGAACTATAGTGTGATGTCTTTCACGTTGTTCTTTTTATAGTATCCATATAATGCAATGGAGGCTATCATCAGAATTGCGATATAGATACAGTTCTTTAAAGTTACGGTGTCTTTCACGTTTGCTGCAGCATAAAAAGGTACTGCAATGAAGAATACTCGAGACAACATATGTGCTATGTTAGAGAAATAAGCCTTCTTGAACATCGTAAGTCTAATTGTCTCATCAATACCTTCGTACTTTTTTATGAAGGCTTGCTCCTTAAGCTCATAATCAAGACTATAGTGTCTGCCTATACCGAACCAAATAAGTGCCCATGCAATGAAGAATGTTGCAGAAATGAAGCCACCTGTTTCTTCGTCTAAAAGACAGCTGAAAGGTGTATCGGTTATGGTTAGGTAAGAACCAAACAAAACAACAAGGAAGATAATCCATACTCCCATGGATACCATTCCGTTCTTAATGTGTCTATCCATATCGTGTCGTTTTAATTGTATTTACTTCTTCATCAGCGATACGGCGAAGCCGCCGCCGCGTGCCTGCTTAACCTTCAGCACGTCGCCCTTCTTCACGGTGCGGTGCAGGATGGTGTAAGCCTTCGGATTTTTCTCGTAGTCGGCGTTCTTGCCGTCCTGGTAGATGGCGCAGTCGTACTTGGCGCCAGCGTCGAGGAAGTCAAGCTTCACGGTAGTCTGACGGGCGTTGTTTGTCTTTCCGCCCACGAACCAGTTGTCCGTGCCCTTAGCCTTGCGAGCCACGGTGATATACTCCGCTGGTTCTGCCTCCAGGTATTTCGAATCGTCCCAGTCGCAAGCCACGTCGCGTATGAACTGGAAGGCGTCATCGTACTTCTCGTAGTGTTCGGGCAGGTCGGCTGCCATCTGCAGCGGCGAGTACATCACGAGGTAAAGTGCGAGCTGTCCGCAGAGCGTGGTGTGCACGTACGACGGGTTGTCGCTCCATTCTTTCAGACGAGTCTCGAAGATGCCCGGCGTGTAGTCCATCGGTCCGCCCTGCAGGCGTGTGAAGGGCAGCATGACGGTGTGGTAGGGCACCGAACCGCCGAACGCTTCGTACTCTGTGCCGCGTGCCGATTCGTTGCCTACGAGGTTAGGCCATGTGCGGCAGATGCCGGTGGGGCGTGTTGCCTCGTGAGCGTTCACCATGATGTGGTGCTTGGCTGCGGTCTCGATGACGCGCTGGTAGTGGTTGTTCATCAGCTGCGAGTAGTGGTACTCGCCGCGCGGTATGATGTCGCCCACGTAGCCTGTCTTCACAGCATCGTAGCCGTACTTGTTCATAAGGTTGAAGGCATCCTCAAGGTGTCGCTCGTAGTTGAGTGCCGACGAAGATGTCTCGTGGTGCATCATCAGACGCACGCCCTTCGAGTGAGCATACTCGTTGAGGTATTTGATGTCAAAGTCGGGGTAGGGTGTCACGAAGTCGAACACGTCGAGCTTCTGATGACCGAACCAGTCCTCCCAGCCCTCGTTCCATCCCTCGACGAGCACCTCCTGCAAGCCGTTCTTGGCTGCGAAGTCGATGTAGCGCTTCACCTCGGCTGTGGTGGCGCCGTGCTTGCCGTTGGGTCTGCACTTCGAGTAGTCGGTCTCGCCGAGACGCACCGAAGGCAGGTCGTCGGTGTACGCCCATGTCTTTGTGCCCACGATCATGTTCCACCACACGCCGCAGTATTTCGTTGGGTGAATCCACGATGTGTCCTCAATCTTGCACGGCTCGTTGAGGTTGAGCGTGAGTTTCTTCGAGAGCATGTCGCGTGCGTCGTCGCTCACCAGCACCGTGCGCCACGGCGTGTTGAACGGAGTCTGTATGAAGCCCTTGCGTCCTACGGCGTCGGGCGTGAGCCACGACTCGAACGTGAGCGTCTTCTCGTCGAGGTTGAGGTGCATCGTAGGGTAGTCGAGACACGCTGCCTCGTGTATGTTGATGTAGAGTCCGTCTTTGGTCTTCAGTTGCAGCGATGTCTGCACGCCCGTGTCGGAGAACACCGTCGTAGACGAGTTAGCCTTGTACGATTCGCGGTTCTTGCTGATCACCTCACGTATGCCCGTAAGCGGTGTAATCTGATACTCGTACTCCTGCGTGTCGTAGTCGCCCGGAATCCAGTAGGCGGTGTGGTCGCCTGTCATGGCAAACTGTGTGTGTTCCTCCTTTATCACGAAGTAGTTGAGGTCCTGTTGCTGCGGAAACTCGTAGCGCAAGCCCATGCCATAGTCGTAGACGCGGAAGCGCAGACGGATGTTACGGTTGCTCGACGGCTGGTTGAGGCTTACCTCAAGCTCGTTGTAGTTGTTGCGAATGGTCTTTGTCTCGCCCCATACCGGTGTCCATGTCTCGTCGAACGATGATGTCTTCGATGCTGTTTCCTTGAAACCGTCCATCAGGTCGGTCTCCTCCATGCCCTTCGATGCGTGCTTGTCGCGAGCAAGCTCCAGTCCGAGGTGCGAGGGGTTAATCACCTTCTTGCCCTTGTAGCTCATTTCATACGTAGGACGTCCGTTGTCCGTGAGCGAAAAGGTCAGGCTCACGTTGCCGTCGGGCGAAGCGACGGTCTGTGCCGATGCCATGGCAGGCACCAAAGCAAGCACAGCCAAAATGTCTTTCGTTTTCATATCAAAGATGTTTATATTGTTATTCTTTAGGCTTTTATGTGTTGCAAAGTTAAAAATCTTATGGATAATAACGCGGGTGTATACCTATTAATATATGTAATGTGCGTATGAAAACGTTTGCAACGTGTGTGTATAAACGAAAAAATCGGGTGTCTCACGACATCCGATTTTCAAAAACAAACTACTTAAAAACTAATCTACTAAAACAAATCAAAATATCTTATATGCGAAATTATGCGTTATTGTTCTTATTACGATGGCAAAATTACGAATAAATACAATTCGTTCCAAATCTTTTTCTACTTTTTTTGCTTGATTTAGAGCAAGAAGTGACGATTTGGAAGAATTGTGTTATTAAATGTAACAAAAGTGTTAGTGTGTAGGCGTGTGTGTAAACGTTTGCTTAGAAGCGCGTCATAAATTCCACTACAATCTTGTCTCTTTCCGAGCGATGAGCTATGCCACCGTCGCGATAGAAATACTTCTCGTAGTTGAGACGTATGTCGCTGACGAACGGCTTCTTCAGACTCAGCGTCACGCCGCCGGTCAATCGCGAGCGCTGATAGTCGTTCACGATGAGTTTGCCCTCCGTGTTCGCCTTGCCGTCGGCGTATCGAGTGCCGTCGCTGTGGTCGCTCATGTAGTCGTAGCGCACGAGTGGAGTGACTGATCTAATCAGTCCCTTCCTCACCTTTATGTCGTAGCTCACGAACGAATTGAAGGCGTGTACGGCTTTGAATGCGTCGTCGGCATAATGCTTGTAGAGATATTCCGCCTCGATGTGCCACCCCTTCTGATGCCAGTAGGCTCCGGCATCGTACATCATGATGTCCGTAGCGTCTGGCTTTATCTTCTGCGTGCTCAGCGTGAGGTTGAAGCCGTGAGGCATGAGCAGTTGCGCTTTAGCCGAGAAGTTGACGTTCTTTGTCCAGAAGTCCTTCTGGTTGGTCAGTCCGGAGCCGTTGAAGAGTCCGGCTTCGAGCACTATCGGGAAGCCCACGTTGAACGTATAGCCCAATGCGGCACCCACGTCGCGCACGTTGCCCACTTGCTTTGCTATGAACGAGCGGTTGGCGAAGTACTGCTGGTGGGGCGAGCGATGGGCATCGATTGTGAACGGCACGCGCATCTGTCCGATGGTGAACTGCATCGTCTGCCAGGGTTTCAGGCGAGTGTAGGCATCAAGCATCTTTATCTTGCCTTCGTCGCAGAGGTCAATCTCAGCCTTATAATATATAATAGGTGAGAGCACTCCGTCGATACTCACGCGAGCGTTGCGCACCTCGAAGCGGTGTTCGCCCTCCTCGGTCTGCAGTTCGTACTTTGAGCGTATTGTTCCGTGGATGTTGATTGAAGCTTTTGCCTCTGCCTTGGCATCGGGTTCGCCTTTCTGTGCGGTCTGCTGTGCCATTGCTGTTGTGGCAGCAAGACACAGCAGAACTGTTGTGATGAATGTCTTCATTGTTTGTTTATTATTTCTGGGTGCAAAGGTCGTCATTCGGTTTTGTCACTACGTGTCAAGGGTGTTACGATGTTGTTACATTTTATTTTGTAAGATTTGTGTAGCAAAGTGTTTTGTAAATAAATATATTTGTGTACCTTTGCAATATAAATCGTTATAAAAACGATTTTTAAACCATAAATAATGTAACAACTATGAACAGAAAAACAATTCTGACATCAGCCATTCTCGCTCTGCTTGCAGTGGGTCAGGGTCATGCCGACAACAGTTTTGTCGTGAAAGACTCGAACACGGGCAAAAAGCAGTTGGAGGGGAAGCTGAGCACAGTAAGTCGTATCTGCTTCAAGGACGGCAAGATGGAAGTAAGGTTCGCCGACAAAACCACACGCGAACTTGCATTCACCAACTCTACCGTGCTGTACTTCGAAGGCGAACCGACGAGCGTAACGCAGGTCGTAGGCGGAGCCGAAGGCTTGCAAGTGATGTATCAGGGTGGCTTTGTATCGGCTACCGGACTCATCAGTCCTGCCCATGCTGCCATTTACAACATCAGCGGACAGCGTGCCATGAGCCTCAAGGCTTGGGACGGCACACCGGTCAGCACCGATGCGCTCAGCAGTGGTGTGTATATTCTGAAAGTAAATAACAAGTCAATTAAATTTGTAAAGAAATGAAGAAATTTTTCTCTATAGCGGCACTCGCATTAGCGATGTCAACAGGCGTACAGGCTCAGACCGACGTAGTACCCAACCGTATGATTGTCAGCTCGAAAGTTGACAGCAAGGCGTATGCAGTAGAACACGTGGACAGCATCTATTTCGCACGCAAAGAGGGCGAGGTAAAGGCAAACGTAGAATTCATCTCTTATGAGAAGAACGAGGACGAGGGCGACATCGTGTACGTAAAGGTGACACGTACTGACCCAAAAAGTACTTTCAAGATTGACGTTCTGCCTACAAACACCGCAAAGCGGTACGACGATATCACCTTCGCACGCTATTTCGAGCAACAGTCTACTTCTCAGAAACTCGCAGAAGACTTTTCACAGGGCAAGCTCTCCGGCTTCGCACGTGAGTTCACAGCCAACACTCCGTACACCGTTGTGACCCTTGCTTACGACGAGTATGGCGTGCCGTGTCAGGTGTCTCGCGCTAACTTCACCACTCCGAAGGTGCCTACAGTGGGCACTCCGTCTGTGACATACACTATCGACGAGACCACATCAAACAGCTTCACACTCACCGTTACTCCTAACAAGGACTGCGAGGAGTTCTACTGGTGTATGTTCGAGAAGGGTAAGGCACAGGAGCAGTTTGAGCAGTGGGGACCGATGATGGGCTTTTCCAACATTGAGGCTATGATTAAGCAGTTCAGCGGCAAGCCTTACTCTGATGAGGCTACAAACACATGGAACGAACTTGCTCCTGCTACCGACTATGAGGTAGCAGTATTGCCAGTTGACGTTGAGGGCAACTTCGGCGATCTCGTCTACATCTACGTAACAACAAAGGCGCAGGGTGGCGACGGCGTTGCTCAGGTAGACGTAACCGTAGGTAAGTATGAGAATGTAAATGGTTCATATGTGCAGACCGTAACCTTCACACCGAACGACCAGACTCTCCTCTTCCGCGACCTTATCTGTCTTAAGAGTGCATACGAGAAGAACGGTGGCGACAAGGGGTTTACCGAATACCTCAAGGAGGATAATTCTCAGGATCCGAACTGGAACCAGTATGGTGTAGACAGCTATTCTTTCGAGGCAACTCCTAACACTGCCTACTACGCTCTTGCTCTCGCAAAGAACGCTAAGGGCGAGTGGGGTCCGTTCACAAAGCACGAGTTCACAACAGGTGCAGCTCCTTCTGGCGTAGCTCCTGCTAAGGTTGTATCGCTCCCGAAGCGCGTAGCTGCGAAGAAAGCAGCCAAGCGCACAGCCGTAGTGCCGGTTAAGCGTAGCCTTCAGCTTGTGAAGTAACATTCAAGAGATTACAGCCTGTTTTTTAAGAATAAGGTTGACACCAAATATTACCACGCTACGGAAACGATGTTGCCGTAGCGTGGTAACGACTTTGCCGCAGCACGCTAACAACTTTGCCGTAGCGCGGTAACAACTTTGCCGTAGCGTGGCAATAATGTAGCATTAATTTTACCTATTGTTTTCTCCAATAAATACAGCTCTGCACTGCCCCTCTGGTTAGCAGAAAAGTGAGAAACGCCAACCACAAAGCATGGTTTTGCCACTCGCTGCGTAGCGACAGGTACACACCGAAGAAGACGAGCATAGCCGCAGCCGTTGCTGCGAACATGCCACGTGTGTTTGTTGTACCAATGAAAACACCGTCCCAGATAAATGCCGCCAAACCACAGATGGGTATCAGCACAGCCCACGGCGCATATTCGGCTGAGGCTGCTACGACCTCAATATCGTCAGTGAGCAGCCGTAGAAATCCTGTTCCGCCCACCGCATACACCATTGTGTAAGCTACCGTGAGTGCGAAACCCCAACCAAATAGTCGGCGCACCGTTCGGCTGAATTCCACATGGTTGCCTGCTCCGTAATGCTTTCCGCACAACGCTTCACCCGCAAAAGCGAAGCCATCCATCACGTACGAATAGAGCGTGAAGAGCTGCATGAGCAGTGTGTTCACCGCCAAAACCACTGCGCCCTGCGCTGCACCTGCCGAGAGGAAGTAGAAGTTGACTGCTACGAGGCATAGTGTGCGCAGGAAGATGTCGCGGTTCACGCTGAAGAAGTGCCCCATTGCCGTGCCCTCCATTATCCTTTGCCACTGCACATGGCGCAAGATGCGCTTGCCATAGGTCGTAGCCCACAGTGTGATACTGACGAGCAGACCAGCATATTGAGCTACGAGTGTGCCTAATGCGATGCCCTCCACCTTCATACCGAACGCATATACGAACGTGCAACTGGCTACGATGTTCACCACGTTCTGCATTATGGAGATGAACATCGGCAGACGCGTGTTCTGCATACCGATGTACCACCCCGTCAGACTGTAAAGGCAGAGCATTGCTGGAGCACCCCACACACAAATGCGGAAATAGTGCCATGCCTCGGTGTTAATCTCTGCGGATGCCCCGACAAGAGCGAGAGCGACTGAGCCAAGCGGTTTTTGTAAGATGATGATGAACGCAGCCACCGCCATTGCCACCACTATAGAGCGTGCGAGCGTTGTTGCCACGTCGTTCATGTCACGTCTGCCGAGTGCCTGCGAGGTCATTCCGCTTGTACCCATGCGCAGAAAACCGAACACCCAGTAGACCACGTTGAATATCATAGAGCCGACAGCCACCGCTCCGATGTACACGGCGTTGCCCAAATGTCCCGACACCGCCATATCGACGAGCCCCAATAGAGGTACGGTGATGTTAGCCACAATCGATGGTAGGGCTATGCTGAGTATGCGTTTGTCTATGTTCTGCATCTTTGTTGTTCTTATTTGCTTACATTGAAAGTCCGCCACAATTTATCGCCACGTATTTCGAGCGGCATAGGTATGTTGTCGGTGAAAAGTTGGCCCGTGCCAAGTCCTTGCGGCATGGTTATGCTTTCGCCATAGACATCGGCTGCGAACTGCGCTATTGCGTTCAGTCCTACGTTGCTCTCCAATGCACTTGTTATCCACGAGCCGATGCCGCGCTTGCCAGCGAGTGCTATCCATTCGCGCGAACCGTACATTCCGCCGTGCAGCGACGGCTTCAGTATTATATAATGTGGGCGGATACGGTCGAGCAACTCTTCCTTTTCCGTTTTATCATTCACGCCAATCAGCTCCTCGTCGAGTGCGATTGGTATCGGCGTAGCCTTGCATAGTGCTGCCATCTCCTTCCATTGATGCTGGCGTATTGGCTGTTCAATGGAGTGGATGTCATATTGCGCAAGCTGTTCGAGACGCTGCAGCGCACAGTCGGATGTAAATCCGCCGTTGGCATCCACCCTGAGTTCAATCTGTTCTTTTGTGAATGCGCTGCGTATGTGGCGCACAAGGTCGAGTTCGCGGTCGAAGTCGATAGCACCAATCTTCAGCTTTACGCATCTGAATCCGGTACGCATCTTCTCCTCCAGGCGTTGCAGCATCTCGTCGTAGTTGCCCATCCACACCAGTCCGTTGATAGGTATTCCTGTTTCGCCACGTGCGAAGCTGTTGTCGAACAACACGCCCGTTCCGCCACGCTTGAGGTCGAGCAGAGCTGTTTCAAGTCCGAACAGCACAGAGGGGTAGGGGCGCAATGCGTCGTAGCAGATGCTGCCCTTTGCTTCAACCATGTTGCATAGCTCTTTTAGTCGCTCCTCGTAGTTGGGTGTAGCGTCGCAGCTAAGGTCGGGTAGCGGAGCACATTCGCCCACACCACGTATGTCGGGATGTGCGTTGTCGGTAGCCGTGACGAACCACGACTGACGTGTGGTGTACACTCCGCGCGATGTGCCGGCAGGTTGCTTGAAGTGGAGCGTGCGTGGGGCGATGCTTATCTTTATGCTCATGTTCTATGATTGTTAGTTCTTTCCGGATATTACTTCGTCCATCTTGATGTCGTGCTCCTCGCACTCAATGCTTTCCACGAGTTGGAAATCGAAGCAGATGCCAATCTTGTAGGCACAGCTGAGCTGTGGCAGCAGTCGGTCGTAGTAGCCCTTGCCACGTCCCATGCGGTTGAGTTGGCGGTCGAACGCCACGCCAGGGATTACGGCGAGGTCAATCTGTGCATAGTCGCTGAACACTTCGCCCACGGGTTCCATGATGTTGTAAGCACCTTGTTCGAGGCTCTGCGGACCGGTGTAGCAGCGCAGTTCCATTGTTCCCTCGCCTGTTACGCGAGGCAGCAGTACGCGCTTGCCGCTTGCCAGCAGTGCATCGACGAGCGTATGTGTGTACACCTCGTCTGGCAGCGAGTAGTAGAGCATTACGGTGCGAGCATCTTTCAGTCGCTGGTGTGCGAGCAGACGCATAACTACAACAAACGACAGTTCGCTGAGCTGCTGGCTCGTGAACTGTCGTTTGCGGTTCTTTATCTCCTTGCGGAGTTCTGATTTTTTCATATAAACTGAAGTTTGGGTTAGTTGAGAGTTATGATATGTACTCAGTTGAGAATTGAGAGTTGGAAGTTGATAGTTATGATATGAATTATTGTTAGAACATAATGCAAAAAACTCGCTCTTTTGGGTAATCATAACTCTCAACTTTCAACTCTCAACTTTCAACTCTCAATTTACTTCTTAATACCCGGCTTCTTCGGGAATGCCTCGTTGTTCTTGAACACGCTGAGAGCCTTCTCTATCGTCGGGTCATCGAGATTGATGTATGCCGTCCAAGCTTGGTCGTCCATGATGTTGTATATGATGCGCGAGTTGATGAACTTCTCGAGCAACTTATGCGACTTGCGTATCATCAGGTTGCGGCGCTTCAGTCCGTTCTTGTCGGCATATGTAGCGAACTGCTCCACCGTGTTCTGCTGCACGAGATACTTCGACAGCGACATCATATCGACGAAGGTGTTCAGCTTCGGGCGGTTGTTGTCGGTGTAGGTGAAGGCGAACTGCAGTATGAGTCCCGACATGGCAGCCTGCTTGTAGTAGCTTGTCATGCCGAGCGTGTCCTCTGGCACGAAGATGTCGGGCGTAATGCCACCACCGCCGTACACCGTACGTCCGATGCCGGTGTGGTAAGCCGGTCCCTGATGCTTTATGCTATCCTGCGAGAAGAACTCGCCGTGCTCGTATCGTGTCACGATATCGCTCTCGTAGTCCTTGGTGTCGCCCGCGGTGAACGGCTTCTGTATGCAACGACCAGACGGGGTGTAGTAGCGTGCTATGGTGAGGCGTATCATCGAGCCGTCGGGGAAACCGAGCTGCTGCTGTACCAATCCTTTGCCGAACGAGCGTCGTCCGATGATTGTGCCGCGGTCGTTGTCCTGTATGGCTCCGGCGAAGATCTCCGATGCCGATGCCGACCCCTCGTTGATGAGCACGCAGAGTGGCAGTTTCTGATACGAACCGTGGCCGTCTGAACGGAAGTCTTGACGTGGCGACTTGCGTCCCTCCATGTACACGATGAGCTTGTTCTTCGGCAGGAACTCGTTAGCCATCTGCACCGCCGAGTTCATGTATCCGCCCGTGTTGTCGCGCAAGTCGATAACTAAGCTCTTGAAGTTCTCCTGCGAGAGCTGAGCCAGCGCGATGAGCATTTCTGGATAGGTGGTCTCGCCGAAACTTCTCACCTTGATGTAGCCCGTGTTCTTGTCAAGCATGTATGCAGCAGTGATGCTCTTCTGCGGTATGTCGCCGCGAGTGATGGTGAAGTATTTCACCTTCTTTTGTCCGTAGCGCACCACGCCGAGCTTCACCTTCGTGTCCTTCGGACCCTTCAGTCGGCGCATAGCCTCCTCGTTGGTCACTATCTTGCCCACGAACGGCTTGCCATCGACACTCACAATCTTGTCGCCGGCGAGTATGCCAGCACGTTGTGCCGGTCCGTTCTTCACCACGTTCTGCACGCGTATGGTGTCCTGTCGTATGGTGAACTCGATGCCTACGCCCGAGAACGAGCCTTTCAAGTCGTCAGCCACCGCCTGCGCGTCCTTTGCCGAGATATAGACGGAGTGGGGGTCGAGGTCGGCAAGAATCTGCGGTATGGCAACGTCGACAAGCGAGTCGATGTCTACCTTGTCCACGTACTGGTCGTTGATGATGTGCAGCAAGTTGGACAATCGGTTAGAACCCGAGTTGATGATATTTAGTCGATTGCCAGAGAAATGGTTTGCGTAGAATGTGCCAATGAGTATGCCCACAATCACGCAGAGCGCCATTATCAACGGCATGAACCTATTTTGTTTCTTTGTGTTCATAATCGTCTGGATTGAGATAAGTTACTTCTATATTGGCGCGGCGCAATAAGTCGATGCCGTCGGTAAGGCGGTACTGTTCGGCATATATCACGCGCTTTATGCCAGCCTGAATGATGAGCTTTGCGCACTCGATGCAAGGCGATGCCGTTACGTAGAGTGTTGCGCCTTCGCTGTTGTTGGAGCTGCGTGCCAGTTTGGTTATGGCGTTCGCTTCGGCGTGCAGCACGTAGGGTTTAGTGGTGTTCGTCTCGTCCTCGCATACGTTCTCGAACCCACTCGGTGTGCCGTTGTAGCCGTCGCTGATTATCATCTTCTCCTTCACGACCAGCGCTCCCACCTTGCGACGTTGACAGTAGCTGTTCTCCGCCCAGATGCGTGCCATGCGCAGATAGCGCAGGTCGAGGTTGAGCTGCTTGCTCTCGTTTGTTTCGTTTGTTGGCATAATGATATGTTGTTTGTATTTGCTTGTTGCCGGAGGCAGCGTGTGCGTCCTTGCTATCTCTTGATGCCGTTGCGTTCGAGCAGGGCATCGATGGTTGGCTCCTGTCCGCGGAAACGTTTGTAGAGCGTCATCGGGTGCTCGGTGCCACCCTTCGAGAGTATATTGTCGCGGAAGCTCTGTGCCGTCTTTTGGTCGAAGATGCCGTTCTTCTTGAACACGCTGAATGCATCGGCATCGAGCACCTCTGCCCATTTGTAGCTGTAGTAGCCGGCAGCGTATCCGCCCGCCATGATGTGCGAGAACTGTGTTGTCATACAGGTGTCGGGCAGCTGTTTCGTTACCATAGCCTTCTCCCATGCCTTCTTCTCGAACGGAATGATGTCGGCTGCGAACTCCTCCTTCTGTGTGTAGTAAGCCATATCGAGCAGTCCGAAGCTCACCTGGCGCAGACAGGCGTAAGCCGCCATGAAGTTACGCGAGCGCACGATGCGTTCGATGAGGTCGTCGGGCATCGGTTCGCCCGTCTTGTAGTGGAAGGCGAACGTGCGCAGGAATTCCTTTTCTACAGAATAGTTCTCCATGAACTGCGAGGGTAGCTCTACGAAGTCCCACCACACGTTGGTGCCGCTCAAACTCTCGAAGCGTGTGTTGGCGAACATGCCGTGCAGCGAGTGGCCGAACTCGTGCAGGAAGGTTTCCACCTCGCCTAAGGTGAGCAGTGCCGGCTTCTCGTCGGTGGGCTTCGTGAGGTTCATCACCACGCTCACGTGCGGACGCACGTTCACGCCCTTGCGGTCGATCCACTGCCCCTGAAACTCGGTCATCCAAGCACCGCCCTGCTTGCCCTTGCGCGGATGGAAGTCGGCGTAGAACACAGCGAGGAACGAGCCGTCCTTGTCGAACACCTCGTAAGCCTTCACGTCGGGATGGTACACCTGGATGTCCTTACTCTCCTTGAACGTGATGCCGTACAGGCGCGTTGCCAGTCCGAACACGCCGTCTATTACCTTCGACAGTTCGAAGTAGGGGCGCAGCATCTCGGCGTCGAGGTTGTACTCGCGCATCTGCAGCTTGTGCGAGTAGAAGCTGAAGTCCCACGGCTCCATCACGAAGTCGTCGCCCTCGGTCTGCTTCGCCTCGCGCTCCAGCGCCTTCACCTCCTCAACGGCTGTGGGACGGTATGCGTCGATGAGGTCGTTGAGCAGCTTGTACACGTTCTCGGCGTTGGATGCCATGCGGTGCACGAGCACGTAGTCGGCGTATGTCTCGTAGCCCAACAGCTGCGCTATCTCGCGGCGTAGGTTGATGAGTCGCTTGCATATCTCGAGGTTGTTCTCCGTGTTGTCGTGTGTGCCCTCGGTGTTGCGTGCCATATAGAGTTGGCGGCGCAGCTCGCGCTGAGTGGAGTAGGTCATAAAGGGCGAGTAGCTCGGGTCGTCGAGTGTGAAGAGCCAGCCCTCCTTGTCTGCCTCCTTCGCAGCTAAAGCAGCCGCTTCACGCGCCGTCTCGGGCAGTCCGTCAAGCTGTGCCTCGTCGGTTATGTGCAGCGTGAACGCCTTGTTCTCTTTCAGCAGGTTCTGCGAGAACTGCAGCGAGAGCAGACTTGCCTCCTCCGTGAGGTTGCGCAGACGTTCCTTACCCTCGTCGTCGAGCAACGCACCGCTACGCACGAATCCGTCGTAGCAGTTGTCGAGCAGCATTTGCTCCTCGGCTGTCAGCTCGCGATGGTTTTCGTACACGTATTTGATGCGCTCGAAGAGACGCTTGTTAAGCTTCACGTCGTTGGCGTGCTTTGTGAGTATTGGACTCATCTTCTGCGCCAAAGCGTCGAGTTCGTCGCAGGTCTCGGCACTGAGCATACACGAGAATACGGTCGACACGCGCGAGAGCAGGTCGTAGTAGTTCTCTCCGTTCTCGTTGTCGACACGCACGATGGTGTTCTCAAAAGTGGGGGCTTCGGGGTCGTTTATGAGTTTCTCTATCTCCTCGTCGTCGCGGCGTATGCCCTCAAGAAAAGCCTCCTCGTAGTCGCCAATCTCGATGCGGTTGAACGGAACGGTGTCGTGTGGGGTGTTATAAGGTTCAAAAAACGGATTCTTGCGTTCCGTTTGTGTTGTGTTATTCTCTAACATACTAAATTCAAAAATGTGTGATATATCACTGCAAATTTACAGAAAATATCACACATGCGTTCCGTCCTTAGGGTTTTTAACTTATATTATAATCGTGTAGAAGTTAAGCTGTTGTCATCTGCGTCGACCGATGCGGACGTCTGCGTCGACCGTTGCGGATGTCTGCGTCGACCGTTGCGGATGTCTGCGTCGACCGATGCGGATGTCTGCATCGACCGATGCGCGCTCCGCATATAACATGTTGAATATTAATAAAAAGCCTAAAAAACGCGCGCGTTCTTCCTTAATGTGCAGAAATAAGTGTAATTTTGTAAGTTGAAAACAATTATTATAATGATAATGAAACGGTTAATATTTATTTTTACAGCATTAATCATGTGTGTTACAAGCATGTCGGCAGCTGGGAAACTGTCGATTAAGGACATCACGAGTGGTAAGTTTGCGGCTAAAACCGTAAACGGTATAAACCCCATTGAAGGCACAGACACTTACGCACGCATCAGCGACGACGGCAAGCGTGTGGAGAGCTACTCGTTCAAGACGGGCAAGAAGATAGCTACACTCTTCGACGTTGACAACACGATGGGGCAGAAGATAAAGGACTTCGACGGATATATCCTCTCGCCCGACGGCACACGTATGCTCATACAGACCGAGACGGAGCGCATCTACCGCCGCTCGTTCCGCGCCACATACTACATATACACCATCGCTTCGCACAAGCTGGCACGCCTGTCCGACGGCGACAAGCAGCAGGTGCCGGTGTGGTCGTCGGACGGACTGCAGGTGGCATTCGTGCGCGATAATAACATCTTCGTGGTGAAACTGCTCTACGACAACGCCGAGATACAGGTGACGAAGGACGGCAAGCGCAACGAAGTGATTAACGGCTTGCCCGACTGGGTGAACGAGGAGGAGTTCGGCTTCAACCGTGCGCTCACCTTCAACGCCGACGGCACGATGATTTGTTGGCTGCGCTACGACGAAAAGCGCGTGAAGACATACTCGTTGCAGATGTACAAGGGAATGGATCCGGAGAAGACGGAGAATGCTCTCTATCCCGGCTATTACGAGTACAAGTACCCGAAGGCGGGCGAGGACAACAGTCTCATGTCGGCATGGAGCTACGACATCAAGTCGCACAAGATTTCAAAGTTGCAGGTGCCGCTCGATGCTGACGGATACATGCCACGCATCAAGATGACAAACGACCCAGCGCGTGTGGTGGTCTACACCATGAACCGCCATCAGGACCAGCTCTGCCTCTACAGCGTGAACCCGCGCAGCACCGTGGCGCAGCTCATCGTGAAGGAGTCGGTGCCTAAGTACGTGAAGGAGGAAGCCATGGAAGGAGTGAAGTTCGTAGGTAACAACATACTGCTGCCGAGCGACCGCTCGGGCTACATGAAGCTATACGTGTACAACATGAACGGACAGCTGCTGCGCACCATCGGCGAGGGCAACTACGACATAACCGCTGTGTACGGCTACGACGCAAAGACCGGCGACGTTTACTATCAGGCAGCAGCGCTCGGAGCAGCCGATCGTCAGGTGTTCGTGGCGCACAAGAATGGCAAGACACAGCGCCTCACAAACCAGAAGGGATGGAACTCGGCGCTCTTCTCAGGCGACTACCAGTACTTCATCAACACATGGAGCGACTATAACACACCTTATGTATATACTACTCGCACTCGTGAGGGCAAGCTAATCTCTACGCTGCAGGACAACGCTGCGCTGAAAAAACTCGCCGCCGAGTATGGTTTCTGCAAGCGCGAGCCGTTCGAGTTCACTACCTCAGAGGGTGTGAAGCTCAACGGATGGATGCTGAAGCCGCAGAACTTCGACCCGTCGAAGCGCTATCCGGTAATCATGCACCAGTACAGCGGACCGGGCAGCCAGATGGTTAAGGACGATTGGAGCGCAGGCTCTATGGGCTCGGGCGGTGCATTCGACTCTTACCTTGCGCAGCAGGGCTTCATCTGCGTATGCGTTGACGGACGCGGAACGGGCGGACGCGGAGCCGAGTTCGAGAAGTGTACATATCTGAACATCGGCGACCTCGAGTCGAAAGATCAGGTTGAGGCTGCACTCTACCTCGGCACACTGCCTTACGTAGACAAGAACCGCATAGGCATCTGGGGCTGGAGCTACGGTGGATTTAACACGCTGATGAGTATGTCGGAGGGTCGTGGCGTGTTCCGCGCTGGTGTAGCTATCGCTCCACCTACCAACTGGAAGTTCTACGACTCCGTCTATACCGAGCGCTATATGCGCACACCAAAGGAGAACCCCGACGGATATGCCACCAACCCGATAGAGCGTGCGGCCAAGCTGCACGGTGCGCTGCTCATTTGCCACGGCACAGCCGATGACAACGTACATCCGCAGAACGCATACGAGTACTCGGAGGCTCTCGTACAGGCTGACAAGGACTTCCGCGAAATCTACTACACCAACCGCAACCACAGTATCTACGGAGGCAACACACGCAACCATTTGCTCAGACAGGTGGCACAGTTCTTCCAAACCGAATTGAAGTAACAATCAGGTGGTGCAGTTGTCTCAACTGCACCATCTCTTCCCCAAACCGCAAAACAAAATAAACACAATAATAATGAATATTAAACAACTTATTTCCACTGCGGCACTTGCTACTCTCGCATTCGTGCCCAGTCAGACAAATGCCCAACAGGTACCTCTCGGACGAGAGCTATGGGGCAATGTCGTACACAGCAATCGCTGGCAAGACGGCGATAAGGAGTACGGCTTCTATTCGTTCGGCGTATCAAAGTCAATCGACGTGAACGAGATGTTCACCGACGGTAATATGTACGCCAATGCAAGTGGCGCACTGGTAGGCGACCGCCTCGACGTGATAAAATTCGACCGCTCTACGGGTTCTATGTTGCACTATAAGTATAGCGTTTCGACTGGCGAGTGTGACGACATGACATATCTTACCGATTACTTCTTGTGGGCTACCGAGACAGCCGTGTCGGCAGACGGCAAGGTGTATGGTGCGTTCTTCACTGGAGATGCAGAGAGCGTAGAGCTTGGTATTGCCGACTATGCCAACAACACACGTAGCTCCATCGGCACGCTGAACCGCTATTATGTGGCTATGGGTATCACAAATGATAACAAACTCTATGGTATCGGCGACAACGGCAACCTCTACAAGATAGATATAAACACCGCAAAGGAAACGCTCGTAGGCTCTACGGGTGTCATCGTGAGCGATGCTACCACACAGTTTAATGTGCAGAGTGGCGAAATCGACCACGAGACCGGCATCTTCTACTGGGCTTGTACAGACGTGAAGGGTAAGTCGGCACTCTACACCGTAGACCTCACAACGGGTAAGGCAACAAAGATTGGCGACTTCATGCACAACGAGCAGATAGCGATGCTCTCAATCCCGAAGGAGACAGTGAAGGGCACAGCTCCAGCACTTGCTTCAAACATGAGCCTTGCGTTCGACAAGGCTTCGCTCACGGGTAATGTCAATTTCACTGCGCCTACAACAACATACGCAGGCGGTAAGCTCACCGGCTCGCTCAAATATGTGGTAAGCGTAGACGGCAAGGAGGCAACGAATGGCACAGTCAACGCTGGCGAGAAGGTAAGTGCATCGGTAACAACAAAGCGTGGCATCCATTCTATTTCTGTCATCTGCTCTAACTCGGCAGGTAACGGACCGAAGGCATATGTCAACGGCTTCATAGGCGACGACACACCACTCAAGCCTGCAAACGTGAAGGCTACAGTGAATGTAACAACGGGTAAGGTACAGCTCTCATGGGATGCTGTTACGAAGGGTATCAACAATGGATATGTAGGCGATATTACATACAACGTAGTGCGCTATCCAGACAAGAAAGCTATCGCAACAGCCACAACCGTTACGTCTCTAAACGACAACCTGCCTAATGGCGATTTCACTGGATACTACTATACTGTGCAGGCTGTGAGCGGAACTCGTAAGAGCGAAGCGGTGAAGTCGAACAGTATTTCGTTTGGCAAGCCGGTTGAACCACCATATACATTGACTATCACCAACGAAAACTCTGTCAATGTATGCACAATTCTCGACGCAAACAACGACGGCGTTACATGGAAGTATCTGCAGAACGACGGATCTAATCTTCCGGCAATAGAGATTTCTAATGGCGAAGTGACACACGACGACTGGCTTATTCTGCCTGCACTTAGCCTGAAGGCTGGTGTGCTCTACAATCTCACCTATCGTCTCGCAACAATGGGTCAGAACTATCCAGAGTTGCTCGAAGTGAAGTATGGCTCTGAGCCTACAGCTGCTGCTATGGTTCATGAGATTGCGGCGAAGAAGGAGTATTCAAATCAGGAATTCTCTACCATTAAGAATGAACTGGTAGTGGATAAGGATCAGGTGGTTTACATCGGTTTCCACTGCGTAAGTAATCCTGACTGGTGCTACCAACTCATACTCAAGGACTTTGCTGTTGTTGGCAACTCGCTGAAGGCTCCGGATGCTGTCACCGAGATATCAACAACCGCAGCTACCGACGGATCGCTCAAGGTGCGCGTTGACTTCACGGCTCCGTCGAAGGCTATCGATGGCAGCAAGCTCGACCCTTATTCTGAACTCGATGTGCGCATCATGCGCGATGGCGAGGAGATACAGTCGATGGCTGCTATTGCGCCAGGTGAGAAGTGTTACTATATCGACAATTTCGCTAAGGAAGGATACAACAACTACAGCATCATTGTGAACAATGAGCACGGAGTAGGTCGCGAGAGTAAGTCGGTTGAGGCTTACGTAGGCGAGGACTATCCTGCAAAGGTTGAGAACATAAAGGCTTCTGTTGGCGATAAGGGCATCACACTTTCTTGGGATCCCGTCACTAAGGGTGAGCATGGTGGTGTAATGCCTAATGATCCAATCTCCTATAAAGTTTACCAAATAAACGAGAGTGGCACTGGTGTCGACTTGGATCTGATTGATGAGGTAAAGACAACAACGGTTAATATAGACTATGATGTTAATACCGGCGATCAGGATATGATCAACTATGCTCTTAGTGCTTCTAACTCAATTGGTGAGGGTCCGCGCGCAATGTCGCCAGGCATCATCGTGGGTAAGCCGTACGAGCTGCCGTTCGAGGAGCACTTCAAGGGTGGTGCTCTTGATAACAAGATGTGGTTTATCACAGAGCTGGGCAGCGAGGAGTCGACATTCAGTCTCATGCAGGGCTTCTCTGCTGACGGCGACGGCGGTTGTGCCGGATATGTAGCGGCTTCTGCTGACGATAGCGCGCTGCTCGGTTCGGGTAAGATTTCGCTCAAGGGCGCTACTAACCCGATACTCGTATTCTCTACAAAGTCGACATTGGCTGAGGCTAAGGGCAAGGTGGTGGTTTATATCCGCAAGCCAGACCTCTCTGAGAAGCAACTCTGCGTTGTCGACTATAGCAAGCTCGACAACTCGGCTAAGGAGTGGCGCACTACGTCTGTCACTATTCCAGCTGAATACAAGTCGCTGCCTTATGTGATGTTCACATTCGTGGCTTCGGCTGACAAGGGCGAGAGCGTCTACTTCGACCAGATTTACGTTCGCGACGTAGTGGCTAAGGATATGCGTGCTACAATCTCTGTTCCGTCAAAGGTACGCAAGGGCGACAATGTAACAGCGCGTGTAATGGTTACCAATATGGGTAGCACGACTGTTGATAAATACACCGTTAACCTCTATGTCGGTGACAAGCAGGTTGCGACAAAGAACGTAACAACGAGTCTCGCTCCTTACGCTTCGCAGACAGAGGAACTTACATACAAGACTTCGGTTGTTGATCCGTCACCACTGAAGCTGAAGGCTGAGGTGGTTATCGATGGTGAGGCAACACCTGAGGACAATGAGGATGCTGCAGAGGTAGCTCTCACTGCTTCTACTCTGACAGCGCCGGAGAGCGTTACTGCTTCTACTGCCGATGAGAAGAACGTGGTTGTAGAGTGGACTAAGGTGAACGAATCGTCGGAGCGTGTTACTGAAAACTTCGAGACATACGCAGCATGGAGCATGGATTACTTCGGCGATTGGACTTCTAATTACGTAGAGAAGGGTATCGCTAAGGGTCCGTTCAGCAAGTCTTATCCGCATCCTAACGAGAATAAACGCTTCGCTTACACGCTCGTAGAACCGAACACTTGGCTTAATGCAGAGATTCTTGACAAGTATGCATGCTTGAAGCCTCACTCTGGTACGCACTACTTAGCTTCGTTCTACAGCGTTGAAAACTCTCAGTTCATCCCTGCTGACAATTGGCTTATTTCTCCTGCTCTGCCTGGCGAAGCGCAGACTATCAGCTTCTGGGCTAACAACTTCAATTCGCAGGGCACTAAGTACACGGAGAACTTCGAGGTGCTCTACTCTACATCGGGTATAGCTCTCGACGACTTCAAGTCTACAGGCAAGAAGTTTGAGGCTACTACCGGCGAGTGGAAAGAGTACACGGTTAATCTGCCTGAGGGCGCAACCTACTTCGCCATCCACAACAACACTGCCGACACGTATATGTTTATGCTCGACGATGTTACATACACTGCTGGTTGCGGTAAGGTGCTCGGCTACAACGTTTATCGCGACGGCAAGCTGCTGAAGCGCATCGAACCGAACGCCGAGCTTCGTATCACCGACAATGCTCCGAGCGGCAAGCATACCTACGCCGTGTCTACAATCTATGCCGGTGGCGAGTCGGAGGCTACAAAGTCGGCTGTTGTTACTGCTATCGATGGCGTGAGTGTGGATAACGGCACATTCGATGTCTACACCGTAGACGGCAAGCGCATAGCTAAGGGCGTTACATCGCTCGACGGCATAGCACGTGGCTTCTACATCGTGAACGGCAAGAAGGTCGTTCGCAAGTAAAGCCCCTTCCAACCCTCCCCGTCGGGGAGGGCTTAGTTTGCCTTAAAGAGGCTTAAGAAGGCTTAAAGAGGCATAGGAAGGCCTAAAGAGGCTTAGTTCGGCTTAGTTAGCAGTTCTTCCTCGGCTTAGGAAGGCTTAGTTAGCAGTTCTTCCTCGGCTTAGAAAGGCCTAAAGAGGCTTAGTTCGGCCTAAGCTAAATCACAAAAAAACACGAGTTGGAAAATCATTCCAGCTCGTGTTTTTTTTATTTCAACTAAAGCAGTGTTAGCTTCTGCTCACTTGGAATCCGTTCTTGCACAGGCTCATCTCTACGAAGCGAGCCTTGTCATTCGGGCGATTCTCGTTGAGAATGCAGCGTATGCGTGCCGCAGCTTCAACATCCTTAGCCACCATGTAGAGATAGCCACCGCCACCTGCGCCAGGCAACTTGTAGCCGAGGCAGAGGTCGTCAATCTGTTTTGTGAGTGCTTCTACAGCGGGCGGGTTGGTGCCGGCATCGAGCAGTTGGTTCTGCTGCCATGTCTTGCCAACGAGACGTCCCATGCGCTCGAAGTCGAGGCGTTGTATGGCGTCGAACATCTCCAGTGCGTGTGCCTTCATCTCGCGCAGTTGCAGCAGTTCGTCGTGCTCGTTGAGGAACATACGGCGCACAATCTCGGCGAGTATCGTCTTCGCCGTGCGTGTGATGCCTGTATAATATAATAGGTGGCACTCGCGGTAGTCGGGCTGTTGGAAGAGGTCGCCAGGCAGGTAGCGCACATCCGGACTCTGACTGAATCCGCGCTCCGTCTGTAGCAGTTTGATGCCAGGCAGGAGTCCACCGTACTGGTCTTGCCAACCGCCACCTGTGGTGAGCAGCTGCTCGAGTACGAGTGTGCGGTGTCCGATCTCGGTCTTGTCCCAGCCCAGTCCGCAGAAGTCGCTAAGTGCTCCGAGCACGGTTGATGCGAGCAGTGAGCTGGTGCCGAGTCCGCTTCCGGCTGGTATAGCCGAGAGCAGCGTCACTTCGATGCCACAACCGAACGCACGCAACTGCTCTTCGAGCGAGCGGTAGCTATCCTTGCAGAAGCGCGGCAGGAAACCGGCGAGCGAGAGGGCTGCCTTCGGTATAGAGAATGGCGAACCTACAGTGTTGTATGCCGAGAGTTCTTCGTATGTAGTGATTACTTCCGATGCTCCGAGGTCGATACTTCTAAGTATGATATGTGGCTCAGCGCAGGGCTTCACGTATGTCTGCAGCGGTGGTTGTCCGTTGAGGTTGATAGCGAGGTTCACGACGTTGCCGCCCTCCATGAGGCAGAATGGTGGTGTGTCGGTCCATCCGCCGGCTATATCTATGCGCACGGGCGAGCGTCCCCATACAATCTGGTCGGCATACACCGACAGTTGGGGGCGTTGCTTTACGCGCAGTGCCTCGGTGGTGAGTCCCTCGCGCAGCAACGAGAACGCTGCTGCTTCGTACTTCTTAGCCAGCTCGCTGCTCTGTGTACCGCCATTCGTGCGTTGGCGTTCGGCTTCCGAGCGGAACATGGCGTCGCAGGTGCGTGTCAGGAGCGAAGCCGACTCGGGTAGGGCGTTGGGCAGTGCTACGTCGTATTTGCCGTACTCGCGTGCTACGGTCTGCAGGTCGCTCTGGTAGAACACGCTATGCTGCCAGTTCTTCGCAATCATAGGCAGGTTCTTCAGGCGCAACTTAGTGCGCTGATCTACAAGGCGGCGGAGGTTAGCCTCGGCACTTATCTCGTCGGCGCTCATGCGCTTCGCCTTCTCCCATATCGTCTTGCCCTCTGCGAGTGTGCTCTCGCCGAGCATCCAGCGCAGCACGATGCCCATGTCGTCGGTGTTGTCGACAACGGGGAAGATGCGTGCAGCCTGCAGGTCGTGGCGACCTTCTATCGCGTTGAGGTCAATGCCACGCTCTGATGCCCATTCGGCGAACGGGCGACCGAGGTATTCTACGTCCGCCAAATCGCCGCGGAACTTGTCGTTGAAACCGTACGGGCGCACAGCCCAACTGTCTGCGCCTATGGGCACGATGTCGACACACTGACCCTCGCCGAGCGTCAGCGTCCAGTCGTTCTCGGGCACACCTGTCACAATGTTATCCTGCGTCAGCGTCCAGTTCTCGCCTACGTATGCGTTCTCCACCCATTCGTTGCGGTTCTGCTGTGTCCACTTCGGCTTCAGTTCGGTGTTCTGCACGAAGATAGACGGATGCGGCTTGCGGTCGTGGTGCATAATCTCGCGCTGGTCGTTCACGATGTTCTGTATGGCGAGCATCGACGAGAGCAACTCGTGCGATGTGCCGAAATGGTAGAACTCGCCACCTGGCAGCGGCAGTATCACGGTCTTCAGCGTGTTTACCGCCTCGTCCTTCACGCCTGGCTCATAGCCGAGAGCGCAGCCGAACTCGCCGTACATGTCGTAGTTCACCACCTCGCCCGTGGCTATGTCCGTTCCGTTGGTAGAACGCTGCATGAGCACTTTTACGGCGCGGTCGGAGAGAATCCATACACCGATGTCGGTGAGGTAGAAGTGGTCGGTGAGCAGTGACGAGAGTGTCTCTACCGACGGCTTCTGAAGCATACACTTCAGCTCTGTTGGCTTTTCGCGCGTACTAACGAACACGCCGTGGTCCTTCGCTATCTCCGGGCCGAGCCACAGACCGTAGCATACGATGTCCGCATCCTCGGGTATCGGCTGCAGCGGTTCGGTGGAGCGTATATACACGTCGCCGCTCACTATCATCGTGTTCAGACCGCGTGGGGCGATGTCCATGATGCGCTTGTAGAGCGGCACCTGCAGCGACAGCAGGTTCTGGTTCAGACTCTGTCCGCGTTCCCAGCGGAACACTGGCAGCGGTGTAAGTATCTTGCCCGATGGAGCGTAAGACGGCAGTCGTCTGCTCTGTCCGCCGGCATGCAAGAGTAGTCGCTTGTCGGCAGCCAACCATTCATCGAAGCTCATAGCGTCAGCGTTTTGCGCCTTGTAGTCTTCGTAAGCTGCGCGCAGCAACCATGTAGTGCCACCGCCCGAGCCGAGTTTCTTGCCCACAGGGTCGTTTGTACAGAACCACTCACTACGTGGCAGTTCGGTTATCTCGTGGAAACTGCCCACAAGATTTGGGGGCAGCGATAAAAGTTTCTTCATTTGCTGTCTGTATTTGTGTTAAGTTATATATAATAAGGTGTGTTGAGGTGTTGTGGTGTTGAGATGTTGTGGTGTTGAGAATTGCAAATCTCACCACCTCACCATTTCATCACCTCACCATCTATTCATACAGATAGAACATACGCTCCATCATTTGCCATTTTTCGTCGCTCGTCGCTTCTGCCGAACAGTTCTGGAACTCAGCCACATGCTTCTCCCATTCCTCCTGGCGGGGTAGGGTGGCGAGACGCTCCATGGCTGCATCCCAATCGAAGTCGACCGGTGCATCCACAATCATCACTAAGCGGTTGCCCAAGATGTAAATCTCCATCTCTAAGATGCCAACCGCCTTAATTCCCTCCTTTATCTCGTCCCAGAAATGCTCCTGGTCGTGAGCCTCGCGATACTTGCGAATAAGTTCACTGTCGTCTTTCAAGTCCATGGTCTGCACGAAACGCTTCGTAGGCACACCATATTCCTTGCTTCTATATCCTTCTGTCATAACGATGTGATTTAGTGAGTTTTATACATTATACCTTACAAAGGTACGTAAACAATCGCACAATACAAATAAAAACCGCCAAATTTGTGTCCGAAAAGTAGTTATTTGCATATTTAATTGTAACTTTGCAAAGCTATTTTATTGCGAAATGATTGAATAAACAGGAAGACTAACATGTGGTTTAATTTTTTCAAGGAATTTATTTTGTGGCTCTCAGATATTGATGCCCGTCTGTTGCTTATTGTGAATGGCGCACATAGTCCGTTCTTCGATTCCGTAATGTGGTGTATCAGTGGACGTTGGATATGGGTACCATTCTATGCCGTGCTTGCCTATCTGCTCTTCCGTCGCATGTCCTGGAAGCGTGCTTCGATATGTTTGGTCACTATCGGACTGATTATCTTGGCGGCTGATCAAACATGTGCAACACTCATACGTCCGGAGATAGGCAGACTGCGTCCTGCCAATCTAAACAATCCGTTGTCGTCCTTCGTGCATGTCGTCAATGGTTATCGTGGTGGTAGATATGGTTTCCCGTCTTGTCACGCAGCCAACACCTTTGCCCTCGCCGTCTTCATGTCGCTCGTCATTCGTCATAAGTGGTTCACAGTGATGATGTTCTCGTGGGCGTTCATCGTTAGCTACTCGCGCATGTACCTCGGTGTTCATTACTTTGGCGACCTCTTCTGTGGTGCCACTATCGGTTCGCTCTTCGCCGTCCTCTTCTATTATCTACAAAACTATTTGTTCAAACGTCTAAATATATAGTACTATCTTAGGAGGGTATGGCATCCCTGCCATACCCACGCACCCTTCTTTCCCCAGGCTTGCACCCCTCTTTCCCCAGGCTTGCACCTCTCTTTCTTCCGCTTCACGCTCTTCTTTTCCCTTTTCACCCCATCTCTTTTCCTCTTCATACTCCCTACTTTTGTCATCCGCATCGACCGACGCAGATGCTCGTATCGACCGACGCAGACATCCGCACCGACCGACGCAGACATCCGCACCGACCGACGCAGATGCTCGTAACGGTCGGTGCGGATGCTCGTAACGACCGACGCGGATGACTTTTGTTGATGTTTCGCAGTGTCAAACCTTTACTTTCACAAAGAGAAGTGTTCAGTTAGTATATGGCAGGGCTTTGACAAAAACCGATAAAACACCCTATTGTGGGCAAAACCCTTTTATTGGTGCAGCAAGCTGCACTTAGCCCACAATAGGGCGATAAACATAAAAAACATTAGCCCCTCAACTCCTTTGGCGTTACAATAAATTTGAGTAACTTTGCGCTACCATAAATCAAAATAACTATATTTAATGTATCGACTGATAACCACTATACTATTAGGTGTTGCCTTTGCGGCAACCATAACGGCAGCTCCTGCCTCCCCACGCCACTGGCGACCAACCCTTGCCGACCTCGACCGCGTGATAGACAGCAGCAACGTGTACGACCGCCAGTACGAGCAACGCATTGCCAAGGCTAAGCAGAAGCTGAGCCGAGCAACCAACGATGCCGACCGACTGGACCTTACCCGGCAGCTCTTCTTTATGTACAAGCAGTTTGTGCTCGATTCGGCTTACGTCTATGCCGACCGCAAGCTGCAAGTGGCGCAACGCATCGGCAACAAGGAGGAGGTGCAGTTTACACAGCTCGACATTGCCGCCATATTGATTAAGAACGGCGACTATATTGCTGCCATTCGCCAGCTGCAATCGTTAGACCGGCCCTCGATGTCGACCAGCGTGCAGACCTACTACTACAGTTTGTATGGCGAGCTGTACGAGTCAAAGCGCCTGACAGCCCTTACCAAAGCCCAAAAAGATTACTACGAGCACCTGCGTGTGGGCTACCGCGACTCCCTGCGCAATCTTCAAACCACGAAATCGATATGGGACACCGCCGAGTTTCTTCGCACGCGCCACAAATACACCGATGCCTTGCACCTTCTTGTAAAGGCTTACGACAACCTTGACGTAAGCAACCGCGACATGGGATACATAGCCTACGCCATCGCCGATATATACGACAAGGTAGACGATACGGAGCGTGTGAAGCAGTATCTCATAATTTCGGCAATATCCGACATCAAGAATAGTGTGCGCGAATATATCTCCCTGCGCCGCCTCGCCATCATATTATATGAGGAGGGCGATGTTGACAGAGCCTACCGCTATATGCGTAAGTCGCTTGAGGATGCCACCGAGTGCAACGCCAAGCTACGCATATTCGAGGTGTCGGACGTGCTGCCCATTATCGACAAGGCTTACGACAGCATGAAGGCAGCCGAGCGTCGCCACCTTACAGTGGGGTTGGCGGTTGTGGTGGTGCTGCTTGTGCTGCTTGTGTGCATGGTGTTCTACACCGGCAAGCAGCTCAGGCACATAGCCCAGGCACGCCGACAGCTGCTTAAGTCGAACGAGAGCCTTGCCGAGATGAACAGCAAGCTAAACTCGCTCAACACCCAGATAACCTCTACGAACGAGCAGCTTAACGACGCCAACAGCAGGCTTCGCGAGTCGAACGCCTCCCTTGGCGAGGCAAATAAGATTAAGAACATATATATAATGGAGTTTATGTCGAAGTGCTCGTCGTACATCGACAAGCTTGAGGCATACCGCCGCTCGCTCAACAAGCTTGCCGCTGCAGGCATGGTGAGCGAGCTGTACCGCAAGCTAAAGTCGAAGACCATTATCGACGACGAGGTGGAAGAGTTCTTCGAAGACTTCGACCGCATCTTCCTCAAGATATTCCCGAACTTTGTGTCAACGTTTAACGCGTTGCTTCGCCCCGAAGAGTCGATAAAGCCTAAGCACGAGGGCAGGCTCAGCACCGAGCTGCGCATCTATGCCTTGATGCGTCTTGGTATTGTGGAGAACGAGAATATAGCCTCCTTCCTGCGCTGCTCAAAGCAGACCGTATACTCGTACCGCTCGCGCATACGTCTGCGCTCGTTATGCCCCGACGACTTTGAAAACCAGGTGCTGCGCATAGAATGATGCTTGACTATTGTCAAGCATCTATCTGTACAGCATCTGTATTTTATGATACCATTGAAAAACGCAACCCATTGAAAACCAGTGAAAACACCTTGTAAAACGTTTGTATTTTTGCGATACACTCTTCTTGCGTATATTTAAAAGTGATAACTTTGCAAAAAACATTAAACAACATCAAATAATTAAAAACCACTTATTACATTATGAATATAAGGTATCCCTTATTATACTCCGTAATGTTAGCGCCTATGGCATCGGCTCCGCTTGTGCCGGCAACGGCTGCACCAGCCTTAATGCTCCAGCAACAGCAAAAGGGCATAAAGGTCAGTGGTACTGTTGTCGATGGCGAGAACAGTCCGCTTATAGGCGTGAGCGTCACCGTCAAGGGTTCCAAAGACGCGGCGATAACCGATATCGACGGCCACTTCTACATCAGTGTGCCGTCCAAGAACTCGGTGCTGGTGTTCAACTACCTCGGCTTCAAGCAGCAGGAGGTGCGTGTAGGCAGCGACATCAACTTTAATATACAGCTTAAGGAGGATGCCGTGGCTACCGACGAGGTTGTGGTTGTGGGCTACGGCAACCAGAAGAAGCTGTCGGTTATAGGCTCTATACAGACCCTCGACCCAGGCAAGTTGCAGGTCGGCTCAAGCCGCTCGCTAAGCAACAACCTTGCCGGACAGCTTGCCGGCGTCATAGCCTACCAGCCGTCAGGCGAGCCGGGCTACGACAACTCGCAGTTCTGGATTAGAGGTATCTCGTCGTTCAACACCGGCAACAACAACCCTCTTGTGCTTGTGGACGGTGTGGAGCGCAGCCTTAACGACATCGACCCAGCCGAGATAGAATCGTTCTCGGTGCTGAAGGATGCCTCGGCAAGTGCCATGTACGGTGTGCGTGGCGCCAACGGCGTTATCATCATCAACACCAAGCGAGGCACGGTGGCTAAGCCGTCGGTAGACTTCCGCTTCGAGCAGTCGATAACCAAGCCCACAAAGTTGCCCGAATTTATAGGCGCAGCCGAGTATATGAGTCTGCTCAACAACCTCTGTTCGGACCCCTCGAAGCGCCTCTTCACCAAGGACCAGATACTGAAGACCTACTATGGCTACGACAAGGACCTCTATCCCGACGTCAACTGGATAGACGCCATAACCAACGACTATGCATCGTCGCTGCGTGGCAATATGACGGTGTCGGGCGGTTCTAATATATTAAGGTATTCGCTTACGGCTTCGGTATACCACGAGAACGGCATCATGTCTGTGGACGAGTCGCTGCCATACGACACAGGCTCAAAGCTCACACGCTTCAACATGCGTGCCAACGTAGACCTCGACCTAACCAAGACCACCCTCCTGCGCTTCAATGTGGGCGGCTATCTGCAAAACCTGCGCAAGGCAAAAAGCTCTACAGACGACGTCTTCTTCCATGCCTTCGAGACCCCTCCCTTTGTACATCCTGCCATCTACAGCGACGTCACGATACCTATAGCATCTGCCAACCGCTACAACCCGTGGGCTGAGAGCACACAGAACGGCTACTACCGCGGCACACGCAGCAAGCTCGAGTCGCTCTTCCAGCTTGAGCAGAACCTCAAGATGATAACGCCGGGACTTAAGTTCAAGGCAACCTTTGCCTTCGACACCTACAACGAGAACTTCGTGACACGTGGCAAGGCACCTACCTACTACAGCGTGGCAAAGTCGCGCGACGACGAGGGCAACCTTATACACAGCGTTCTGTCGTACGGCAGCGAGTTTCTGGACCACAGCTCCAACGCCAACTACGGCAACAACAGTACCTACCTCGAATTCTCACTTGGCTACAACCGCACCTTCGGCAAGCACGCCATCGACGCTCTTGCCCTATACAACCAGCGCAGCTACGACGATGGAGGCATACAGCCAAAGCGCTCGCAAGGCATAGCCGGACGCCTTAGCTACACCTTCGACCGCAGATATGTGGGCGAGTTCAACTTCGGCTACAACGGTTCGGAAAACTTTGCCAAGGGCCACCGCTTCGGTTTCTTCCCGTCATTGGCATTGGGATGGATAGTGTCGGAGGAGAAGTTTATGAGCCGCTGGTCGTCATGGCTTACGCTGCTCAAGCTCAAAGGCTCTATGGGCCTTGTGGGCAACGACAACATCGGCGGCCGCCGCTTTGCCTACGTCACCACCATCAACACCGGTGCCTCGGGCTACAACTGGGGCTACTCGGGCGACTACTACCGCCAGGGCATATCAGAGGGCGAGGTAGGCGTAAGCAACCTTACATGGGAGAAGTCGCTCAAGAGCAATGTGGGCATAGAGCTTGGTCTGTGGAACGAGCTTAACGTGCAGGTAGACTACTTCTTCGAGCACCGCACCGACATCTTTATGCAGCGCAAGACCATACCTACACAGACCGGATTCTTGAACAATCCGTGGGCCAACTTCGGCATTGTGGACAATCAGGGTATAGACGCCTCGATGACGTGGAACCACCGTTTCTCGTCAAAGCTCAACGTGGCTCTGCGTGCCAACTTTACCTATGCCAAGAACACGATAAAGGAGTACGACGAACCCGAATCGGTTAAGGGCACCTACCGCTCCATAACCGGACGCTCGGTAGGCACCCTCTGGGGCTACCAGGCAGAACGCCTATACACCGACGACGACTTTGAGGGAGGCAAGCTGAAGGCAGGCATACCTACACCCAACCTCGGAACGACGGTAAGACCGGGCGACATAAAGTACCGCGACATGAACGACGACGGCGTGATAGACGCCTCCGACCAAGGCTACATCGGCGGAACATCAACACCGCGCATTGTCTACGGCTTCGGCGCCAACGTGCAGTACCGCAACTTCGACCTAAGCTTCTTCTTCCAAGGCACGGGCGATGTGCACCGCGTTATAGGCGGAACACAATACTTTATACCGGGCAGCGGACAGGGAGTGTTGGGCAATGTGTATACCAACTACACCGACTGCTGGACCGAGGACAATCAGTCGCAGGATGTGTTTTGGCCCCGATTGTCGGAGAGCACCAATCCCAACAACAACGTGGCGTCCACATGGTGGAAGAAGGATATGTCCTTCCTGCGCCTGAAGTCGATAGAGATAGGCTACTCGCTGCCCAAGAGCGTGTCGCGTGCGATACATGCCAAAGACGTGCGCTTCTTTGCAAGCGGCAACAATCTGTTCTACTTCTCCAAGTTTAAGCTTTGGGACCCCGAGCTCGACACAGCCGACGGCCTTAAGTATCCGTCGATGCGCTCGGTGATGTTGGGCTTTGAGGTGAAGTTCTAAATATCCCTACGGCATCTTTAAACGAATAGAAAACAAAACCAACAAGACAACAATATGAAAAAGACATTGTATATACTGACAATGATATGCGGGATGCTCGCCACCACATCGTGCAGCGACTATCTCGACAAGGAGTCGGACACGGAGCTTGACCTCAACCTCGTATTCGAGGACAAGACGCGCACCGAGGGCTGGCTCGCCAATGTCTACTCGTCAATACCCGATCCCTATATGGGCCATCTGCAGTATGAGGGATGGGAGATACTGGGCGACGACATGACACCATCCGAACGCTACCGACAGTTCGACGGATGGAACGTGATACCATATATCCTTGGCGAGTGGACCACGACAAGCGACTGGGGAGGCAACTTCTGGGCTGACTTTCCGCAGCGCATACGCGAGGCGAACATCTTTATGAAGAACGTGCACACACTTGCCGACCAAGGCATAACCTCTACTGAGGTGGAATATATGAAGACAGAGTGCCGCTTTATGAAGGCCTACTACTATGCCTTGCTTGCCAATACATACGGAGGTGTGCCTTTTGCACCCGACGATGTGACGCCGACCGACTACACCCTTGCCGACCTTATGGTGGGACAGACACCCTACGACAAGGTTATCGACTGGTGCGACAAGGAGCTTCTTGCATGCTCCAAGATTCTGCCTGCCAAGTATACGGAGGCACGCAAGTATGGACGCGCCACGAGCATAATGTGTCTTGCCGTAAGGGCACGTATGCTGCTGTACGCCGCAAGCCCGCTGGTAAACGGCAATCCCGACTATGCCAACTACAAGAACTCGGACGGCGAGAACATCTTTCCTGCTACATACGACCCCGCCAAATGGAAGTATGCAGCCGAGGCATGCCGCGACCTAATAAAGGCAGCTGAGGCAGCAGGCCACAAGTTGTACACAGTAAAGAACCCGAATGGCGACATCGACCCCTTTATGTCGTACCAGGACATGATGTTCAAGCGCTACGACGAGGGCAACATCGAGATACTGTTTGCACGTCCGGGTGGTTGCAACTACTCTTATTACGAGGGCTTGACTACCCCGTTGCGCAGCAGCGGCAATGGCGGATTGGGCGTTACCCAATCGCTTGTGGATGCCTTCTTTACCGAGAACGGACTGCCCATTACCGACCCAAACTCGGGTTATACCGAGGAGGGACTGTCGACCGAGGACGAGCAGCGAGACAACACCACCTGGGCATCCGACTGCAACGGCGGCAGCATAACACGCAGCGGCACATATAATATGTATTGTCACCGCGAACCGCGATTCTATGTGTCTGTAGCTTTCAACAATGGCTACTTCCCACAGGAAGACCGTGCGTACAACATGTTCCTTGGATCGGGCACCGAAACCGACAACAACGGCACACACGACGCGCCGCAGAACGGCTACTTTGCCAAGAAGAAGGTGTACTATAAGGACAATGTAAAGCAGGGCAGCTACCAGTATAGACCCGGTATACTCTACCGTCTGGGCGAGGCTTACCTCAACTATGCCGAGGCTCTTAACGAGTGCGATCCCGGCAATCCGGACATCCTTACCTACCTCAACCGCATACGCGAGCGTGCCGGTGTGCGCCAGTATAAGAACGGAAGCGACGAGGGAGGCAAGTACATCAGCGTGAACCTTGCCAATCAGGACGAGATGCGCAAGCTTATACACGCCGAGCGACGTGTGGAGCTAAACTGCGAGGGTCTGCGCTACGACGACCTGCGACGCTGGAAGGAAGCCGAGACGGTGCTCAACGGCAAGTTCTACGGCATGAATGCCTATGGCAAGACAGCCGACACCTTCTACAAGCGCATAGCCTATCAGACACGTGTGTATAAAAAGGCATTCTATTGGTTCCCCGTTCATCAGAATGAGATAGACAAGAACCCGAAGCTTGTGCAGGCTCCTTACTGGAAATAAGCAATGGCATAACTGTTGACAAAGCATTGGCTAACAATATAAACAGAACCTATTATGAAAAATTTAATATTAAGCATACTGTCTGTTGCTGCCTGCCTCTTGGCGTCGTGCAGCTCGGACGACCTGCGCCCGGCAATACCGAGCGTCGACGACCAGATGTGCATAAAGCCGTCGGCTGCCGACATAACGCTCGACCAGAACCTTGGATCGGAGACTGCCCTGACCTTTGAGTGGGGCAAGGCACACGACCGTGGCGAGGGCACCAAGATAAACTACTACTTCAAGATGGACCTCGAAGGCAGCAAATTTGAGAACTCCATCGACAAGATTAGCATTAAGGAGGGACAGACAAGCGTGGGCTTTACGCACAAGCAGCTTAACTCGTACCTTAAGAAGTGGGGCATAACACCAGGCACGCCGGCTGTGGTAGAGGCAGAGATAATAGCCGAGGTGCAGGGCGGCGACCACTACATGAAGCCCGAGATATCAACCACAACGGTTGTGGTGACGGGTTACGAGATACAGCCACGTCCGCTGTACCTGTACTCTGCGGCTGGCGGAGAGGGCTTGCAGATGGACGAGCTTATATCGGAGACCAAATACCGCTATACTGGAGTGCTTGAGCAAGGCACGTACAACATAGCCAAATCGGCTACAGACACACCGGTTATGACGATAAGCGTAGACCACACCACCTACTACGACCTCAATGTGGATGTACCGACAGTCACCTATACCATCATAGAGCCATCGCCTACAATAACCCAGCTGTATGTAGTGGGCAGCGCCTGCGAGATAGTTTGGGACATAGCAAAGGCTTTGGAGATGAAGCGCGACGCCGTAAACAAGTTCAAGTTTACATACACCGGCAACCTTACGGCAGGCGAAATAAAGTTCCCGCTGTTGCGTGCAACGGGTTGGGATTGCGACTTCGTCATGGCTGCCACTGCCGACCAGTCGATACGCGACTCAAAGGCTGTGCTTCGCAACCAGCCCGACACCAAGTGGCGACTAACCTCGGCAGATGCAGGTAGATACACCATAACTATCGACACCTATCTTATGACAGTGAAGTTTGAAAAGCTACACTAATTAAATGAACCTCTAAAGTATGAAAAAGTTATTTCTTTCTATAGCTACAGCGCTTGTGTCGCTCTTCTCGATGGGATGCAGCGACAATGGTACAGGCTGGACACCCTACATGATTCCAGACGACCCCGTTACGCCGGAGACACCCACAGGCAAGACAAAGAAGGCTCCGCTCTACTGGTCGGTGTACGAGTATGGCAGACGTGCCGAGATTGCTGGAACCAACTGCAACATGCCGCTTGAAACGTGGCAGAAGAATATCGACTGGGTGGCAGACAACCTCTTGTCATACGGTTACGATATGATATGCACCGACGGATTTATGACTATGTCGGGCAGCGACAATGCCGGACATGCCTATATGACCGGTTATGCCAACATACCGCTAACCCAGCTCGTGGAGATGTGCAAGGCAAAGGGCTTGCGTCTGGGCATATACGACAACCCGTTGTGGGTACACGGATCGCTCGACGCGCCGATAGAAGGCACCAAGTACAAGGTGCGCAGCCTTCTGTACGACCCTTCAAAGGACAACGTGAAGAACCCCAACGCCACCGGCGACATATTTACATGGATTGTGCCGAGCCACAGCGGAGCCAAGGAGTATATCGACGGATTCTTCAAGTATTATAAAGGTTTAGGTGTCGACTTTATACGTATGGACTTTATGTGCCTCTTTGAGGACGGCATACGAGGTGGCGACGGCGGCGGACGTGGTTATGGCTCAGCCGAATACAAGCTCGCCCTGCAGTACATCAAGGAGGCTGCCACAAAGTATGGGGTATTTACATCCATTGTGATGCCTAACATGAAGAACCACGGCGAGAACGAGACGCAGTACTGCGACATGACCCGTATCGTGGACGACACGTGCGAGGGAGGCTGGGACCACTGCTCCAACCGCTGGCGTGGCAATATCACCATCGACCAGTGGCCCGCTGCCAACAACCAGTTTGAGGGCTTTATCTATTGGTCGGACATCACTGGCAGGGGTAAGATTATAGCCGACGGCGACTTTACGCTTATCCACTCGTTCGACACCGACGACGAGTGTCGCACCTCAATATCGCTGCAGTTGGTGGCTGGCGGACCTATAGCCGTAGCCGACCAGTACAACACCGTTGGCGACCGCGTCAAGTTCTATCAGAACGAGGAGATGCTTGCGCTTAATGCCGATGGCTTTGTAGGCAAGCCACTGACAACCGACTATAACAACGAAAACTCGCAGATATGGTGGGGAACGATGTCTAACGGCGATGTTATTGTTGCTCTGTTCAACCGCGAGGACCGCACCATATCACGTGGTGTAGAGCTGTCGCAGCTCGGCATCAGCGGCACAATGAAGTGTCGCGACCTCTGGACACACACCGATGAGGGCGAGGTGTCGAAGGTCAGCGCGTCGCTTCCGGCACACGGATGCAAAGTGGTAAGGCTCAGCAAGCAGTAGAGTGGAGATACACTAAACATAAAATAGAACAAATAAACAATACACTACAAGGATATGAACCATAACCTTAAAACCTTAGCATTAGGCACCGTGCTCTGCACCACGCTCCTAAGCATGGCATCATGCGGCGAAGAACTGCCCGACCCGATAGTGCTGCCACGCACATTGGTGGACATACACACCGACTGGAGCGGCATAGATGCACAGCAACGGCCACAGCAGTACGTGCTCTCTGTCAACGGCGACAACTACACCGTAGCGTCGGACACATATCAGATGGAGCTTAAGTCGAACCGCGACTATACGTTCTTGGCATACGTTCCGGTGTTGGGGGTTGACGTAAACGACGGCATAGCCACGGTAAAGGCTGCCTCGCACAGCACAGGCAATGCCGAAGCAATAAGCGGAACACCCTCCACCTTCTACTGTGCAGCGCAGACTGTAACATCCATAACGGGCGACAAGACAAGCCTTACGCTGCCCATGCAGCAGACAACACGACAGCTCAATGTGTCGCTTAAGGCCAAAGTTACGTCTACCGACGGCAGCGCAGTGGTGCAGGGAGGCTACGCCATCCTTTCCAAAGCAATGGCTACATACAATATGTACACATCCATTGCGTCTACGGCGGTTGATGCTGTGTCCGACTTCAGTGTCAATGCCACGACAGGAACAATAACGGCACCCTTCAATGTCTTTGCACTCGACCTCAGCAAGGATGTTACCGTGCAGTTTGTGATGTTCCTATCGGACGGCACACAGCAGCGTCTTGAGACGTCGATAGGCAACTTTGTAGCTAACTTCAACGACGGATCTCACTCTACCATCGACATTGGAGGCAAGGTAAGTGTGGACGGATCGAACGCATCTGTTAACAACTGGACCATTGTGGACATGGGCGTTATAACTCCTAACGCACGCCAATAAGCCACAAAACGCACACCAACAAGTCTCTTATAAAGATACATCAAAACAATAGTAGAATAATAATAACTAAAAATACAGATTATGAACAAGTCATCATTTATGCTTTTTGCAATGGCAGGCGCTATGACCCTTGCCTCTTGCAGTAACGAAGAAGTAAACGGCAACGATACCAAGAACGCCCAGTTGCAGGTTGTTGCCAACATCGCATTGCCGCAGACACGTGCCTTTGACGACCAGTGGAACGCCGGCGACCAAATAGGTATATACACCCTTAAGGCTGGTACAACCGACATTGATGCCGCCGATAACCTTGCCTACCGCAACACCCTGACAGAAGGCAGTGCGGCAAATGCCAACTTTGCACCTGCCGGAAAGGCTGCCAACCTGCCCGACGACGGCAGCAAGGTGGACGTTGTGTCTTACTATCCGTACAGCGCAACAGCTGCAGCTGGCGTGGTGGAGCTTGATGTGCAGAAGCAGGACAACCAGGCTGCCATCGACCTTCTTGGTGCAAAGGCAGAGGGTGTGAGCACTGATGCGCCACAGGCTGTGCTCAACTTCAAGCATAAGCTTACAAAGATATATATGAAAGCCACTGCCGAGGACGGCTCTTCGCTGTCCGACCTCAAGGCTTATATCAAGGGTATGTACACCAAGGTGTCGTACAGCGCCTTTGCCGACGAGCTTAGCATGGTGTCTGGCGACACCAAGAAAGATGTGGAAATGCGCTCGGCAGACGGTTCGGGCTTCCGCTATGTTGAGGCTATCGTGCTGCCTAACATCGATGGCAACGATGCCGCAATACGCAACATCGAGTTCGAGCACAACGGTATGGTGTACAAGGCAGCCATCTCTGCCGACGTTAAGTTTGAGTCGGGCAAGAAGTATGTATACAACGTTACGTTCACAGCTACCGGCGTTAAGATAGAGGGAGCTGGCATAACCAACTGGGAAGAGGTGACAGGCGACGACGTTGTGGTTGTGCCTGGAGGCGAGGCTCAGTATCATTACAACAACATCTACGCCTTTGGCGATGCCACACCTAACGGTTGGACTATCGGCGAGTCGGTTAAGTTTGACAAGGTGGACGACAACACCTACACCGCAACATTCGCCATTAATGCTGGCGAGATGAAGTTCCCACTCAACAACGACTGGGGCTGCGACTGGATTATGCCTACCGAGAACGGTGTAGGTCTGTCTCACTCGGCATGCATGCTCGTTAAGAACGGCGACTCTCGCGACTACAAGTGGAAGGTTTCGGCAGACGAGGCAGGCACTTACACCATTGTGCTTGACGTCAAGAACATGACAATGACTGCCACAAAATCAGAGTAAATAAAAAAAACAGACATAATGAGAAGGTTTCTTTTGTTGATAGTTTCGTTGCTGGCTGTAGCCACCGGCTTTGCTTTCGACTGCCAATCACCTGGCGGCAAGGTAAAGCTGCATGTGGAATTAACTTCTTCGGGGCAGCCGCAATACAGCTTGACGTACAAGGGTAAGACGGTTATAAAGCCGTCTACCCTTGGCTACGAACTTATTGCTGCCGACAACCTGATGGACGGATTCAGTGTACAGACAACACAAACGAGCACGTTTGACGAGACATGGCAGCCCGTGTGGGGCGAGACCAAGGACATACGCAACAACTATAACGAGCTGTTTGTTGCCTTTAAGCAAGACCGCACAGGCCGCTTGATGAACCTGCGCTTCCGTGTCTACGATTATGGTATGGGTCTGCGCTACGAGTTTCCGCAGCAAACCAATGCCTACTTCCTTGTTAAGGAAGAACATACACAGTTTGCGCTGACCGGCGACCACAAGGCTTGGTGGTTGCCCGGCGACTATGACACGCAGGAGTACAGCACCGTGACATCGCGTCTCTCGGAGATACGCAAGCTCTTCCGATCGTCTATCTCGGGCAATGCGTCGCAGACACAGTTCTCCGAAACTGGTGTGCAGACATCGCTGCAGATGAAGACCGACGACGGTCTTTACATCAACCTGCATGAGGCAGCGTGTGTAGACTATCCCACAATGCACCTCAATCTGGACGATAAGAATATGGTGTTCGAGTCGTGGCTCACCCCCGACAGCCAGGGTTTCAAGGGATATATGCAGACACCGCGCACCTCGCCGTGGCGCACGGTGCTTGTAAGCGACGATGCCCGAGACATGCTCTCGTGCAAGCTTACGCTCAACCTCAACGAGCCTTGCAAGATAGAAGACACTTCGTGGATACACCCCGTGAAGTATTGCGGTGTGTGGTGGGAGATGATTTGCGACAAGAAGTCGTGGTCGTACACCGACGAGCTGCCCTCTGTGGTGCTCGGCGAGACCGACTATACCAAGGTTAAGCCTAACGGCAGACATGGTGCCACCAACGAGCGTGTGCGCCAGTACATCGACTTTGCCGCCAAGAACGGACTCGACGAGGTGCTGGTTGAGGGTTGGAACGAAGGTTGGGAAGACTGGTTCGGACACTCAAAGTTTCATGTGTTCGACTTCCAGACACCTTATCCCGACTTCGACATCAAGGTTCTCAACGACTATGCCCACTCTAAGGGTGTGAAGCTGATGATGCACCACGAGACGTCGGGTTCGGTTATGAACTACGAGCGCTACCTCGAGCCAGCCTATAAGCTTATGAACCGCTATGGCTACGACGCCGTAAAGAGCGGCTATGTGGGCAACATCATTCCGCGTGGCGAGCACCACTACTCGCAGATAATGAACAACCACTACCTCTACTGCGTAACCGAGGCTGCCAAACATCATATTATGGTGAACGCGCATGAGGCTACACGTCCCACCGGTTTGTGCCGCACATGGCCCAACTTGGTAGGCAACGAGTCGGCAAGAGGTACCGAGTACGAGAACTTCGCGGGTAATAATCCCGACCATACGGTTATCCTGCCGTTCACACGTTTGCAGGGCGGACCAATGGATTACACCCCGGGCATACTTGAGACGCAGATCGGAACATGGAAGGAAGGGTCCAAATCGTATGTGCACACAACGCTTTGCGGACAGCTTGCGCTGTATCTTGTGATGTACTCGCCGTTGCAAATGGCTGCCGATCTGCCCGAGAACTATGCCAAGTACGATGATGCCTTCCAGTTTATACGCGACGTGGCGGTAGATTGGGACGACTCACGATACATCGAGGCAGAGCCTGGCGACTACATCACAGTGGCTCGACGTGCCAAGGGAACCGACAACTGGTTTGTTGGAGGAAAGTGTGATGAGAACGGACACCGTGCCGTTGTAAAGCTCGACTTCCTCGACCCGGGTCGCCGTTACGAGTGCACTATATACAAGGATGCGCCCGATGCCGACTACGAGAAGAACCCCAAGGCATACGTCATAACCCGTAAAACCGTTAAGCGTGGACAGACCATAAAGGTGGATGAGGCACGTGGCGGCGGCTTTGCCGTTTCACTTAAGGCTCTATAATGATTTTCACTGCAAGCGTTTAGTGTAAACGCTTGCAGTGAAAAACATGTTATTGGTATTACTAAATAGACCCAAATAATAAATTGTAGATAACTAAAAAATAAATCTTTAAAAGCATCTTATTATGAAGAGAGTTTACTTTACTTTGGCATTGATGTCCCTGTTTGGTGGACTTAATGCCTTTGCACAGACCTACACAACCAAAAATGGTGTAAAATATGGCTTGATGTCGGATAATAAATGTATCGTTATCGGTGATGCCGGTGCAAAGGGCGATATTACATTCGAGAACGAAGTAACGATTAATGACCACACATACCTCGTAACCGGTGTATGTGGATCCGGGGATTATTCTGATGAGGCAAAAGATCAGAAGAAAGGTTTCAGTGGAAATGACAAGATAACAAGCATCACTTTTGAGGAAGGCTCGCAAATAACATGGATAGGTGACCATGCCTTTAAATCTTGCAAAAATCTAAATACTATAAAGAATATACCATCCGAATTGAACGATATAAAGAGCTGGTGTTTTGAGGAAACTGGCTTAGAGAGTGTTGATTTGTCGAATACAAAAGTAACCATTATGAAGGATGGCGTGTTCTATAACAATACTTCTCTGACTTCTATAAAGCTGCCTAATAAACTTGAGAATTTTTGGGATAATGCCTTTTATGGTTGCACATCTCTTAATAATATAGAAATGCCTTCAACTGTTGTGGGGATATACAACCATGTGTTCGACGGTTGCACCTCTCTAACTAACGTAAAGTTTAATGATAGTTATACAACTTTGGGGACTCATGTGTTTAAGAACTGTCCTTTAGATGCAGTTACATTCCCTAATACATTGAAAAGTATTGGTGAGTATGCGTTTGAGAGTACCAACTTGAAGACAGTTGACTTGTCGAATACACAGATAACAAGTCTCCCTAATGGCAGTTTCTATGATTGTGAACAGCTTAGTGATGTCAAGTTGCCAAAAGAATTGACTTATATAGGTGAGAAGGCTTTTTACAAATCAACCATTGCTTCTATAACGTTTCCGCCTTCTTTGGAGAAGATTGGCGCTTGGGCATTCCAGAATACGCAGCTCACAAATGTTGTAATACCAACACAATGTAGTTCGATTGAGCAAGGAGCGTTTAGTGATAATGCCAACTTGACAACTGTCGTAATAAATGGACTTGAGTGCTATTTGGCATATCAAGCATTTTGCAACTGTTCTAAGTTGACAGATGTTTATATCACTTCAAAGGAAGCACCTGTGGCAGAACGTTATGGTTTTCCATTCAATAATAATCCCAAAGTGCATGTAATGAAGAATTTTGTAGATATCTTCTCAGGACTAAAGACATCAGAAAATTATAACCCTTGTAACACCACGAACTTTGACTCCAACCTCCCCCTTACCCTCAGCAAGGAGTGGACAACATTCACCAGTGCATACAATCTCGACTTCTCTAATGTTGAAGGAGGCTTGACAGCTTATACCGCTAAGTACAATAAGGAAAATGATGCGGTTGCTCTTACACCGGTTAAGAAAGTGGCGGCACATACGGGTCTTATACTTAATGGCGAAGCAGGCAAAACCTACACATTGCCTATCCTTGCTTCGGATGAAGCCGGACTTGAGGCAGTAACAGACAACCAGCTTGTTGATTGTGTTGATGCTGTTTGGTCTTCAAGCCGCGATAAGGACTACTTCTTGTCTAATGGTAAATTCGTGAAATCGAAATACGATGGTTGGACACTTCCAGGCAAGAGCTTCTTGTATATTAGTGGTGGCCGCCATACCAATCAAAGTGCGAGTCCATTGCGCGTCTACGTCGACAACACCGCTACCGCAATCAACGGCATCACCAACAACCCAGTTGTAAAGGATGAGGCTTACTACAACCTCCAGGGTGTTAAGGTGCAGCGTCCACAGCACGGCGTGTTCATCCACAACGGCAAGAAGGTTGTGCTTAAGTAATGCGGACCGATAAGGTCCTTAGTGAAAGGTATACATATATACGATATATAACTTAAAATAAAAGAAAATATGAGGAAGACATATCAAACACCGGTTGCCACTGTTGTCGACATTGCTGTTGAGAGCCAGATACTCGCTGGAAGCTCCCTTGGCTTCGGCGATGACTCGATAGGTGATCCGAGTCGGGCAGATGCTCCAGGAATGAGATACATCATGGACGACGAGGAGGAAGAAGACGAAGACGACGGTTCGTACTGGAAGTAACGTTCGTTAATCTTTAGTTTCCACGGAACTCAGATAACGAGGATGTGCATTCTATGTTTACAGTCCTTAAAACAGTCTCTCTCGCCTATAATAATATAATGTGTGCGTCCACAATGCGGTGTTTTAATTGCAAACAACTGTTAAAACGGGCGTAAAATTTCAACTTTTCCCTTTAAAAGTTTTGGTGGTTTACAAAAAAGCCATACCTTTGCATCCGCTTTCGAATAGCAACGGTGTCTCAAGCAAACGTGAGAGATGCGGAGCGAAACAGGAAGCGAACAGAAACAAGAGTTCTTTGAAAAGATTTACATAAGACAGAAGTAGTACAAGAAGCGAGAACGATGAACAATCGTTCTTGGGTAGAAGAAAAACGAACCGTCAAGTTTGTTTGACTTTAAACTTAAAAATGGAAGCTCGTTCTGAACAGATACAAACGAACAACGTTGGTATGCTTAGCTCGGCCTAGTAAGGCTTAGTTCGGCTTATTAAAGTTGGTAAAAATATTTTACAATGTAGAGTTTGATCCTGGCTCAGGATGAACGCTAGCTACAGGCT